>Ga0326511_10000284_pt1 | contig 42645 bp, 15 predicted proteins | sample 0_2496_0518_D_FD_203701 | JGI IMG/M metagenome (GOLD analysis project Ga0326511, IMG submission 203701) | Bovine rumen microbial communities from UC Davis, California, United States - 0_2496_0518 | ecosystem: Host-associated > Mammals > Digestive system > Stomach > Rumen | place: USA... | reverse complement strand
GAAGAAGTAGCTGAAGAAGTAGCTGAAGAAGTAGCTGAAGAAGTCGAAGAAGATACGACTCCGATTGCTATTCCTTTTACAGATATCACAGAAAAGAAGCTTACGCAGTTGAAAGAAGAGCATAAGAAGATTTTCCGTACAATCTTTGCTGACTCCACTTTTATCTGGCATAGGTTAAATAGACAAGATTTCAATAAGATTGCGGCCGAAGCTCGCGACATCGAGGATAGGGAGGAACGCTTCTCTACTCGTGAACGCAGCATTATTCGTGCAACGGTTGTATTCCCTCATAAGGAAGAATTAGAACATTTCCTGCAGGAAGAAGATATTTTAACAACCAGTCTTTCTGAAGAAATCCTTTACCATTCTGGTTTTATTCCGCCGCAGACTGACCAGCTCTAAGAGGTGACCGCGATGAAAATTTCCGCGCAAGCACCAACACAGGCGTCAATGGATGAATTGTTCCTTGATTATATGAACAAATATGAAAATGTATTCATGGAACAAATCGGAGAACAGATCTTTATCTTTAAAGCGTTAGGAAGAAAAGACTGGAGAGATATCGTTGAAACCGAAGCTATTGACAACTGTCAAAAAGAAGAAGTCATCTGCGAAACATGTACGTTATATCCTCAGAACTTTGATTTCTCAAATTGTGAAGAGGCTGGAATCCCCACTGTTCTTTCTAAGAAAATTATTGAGCGTTCTATGCTGGATAGCGCGGATTCCCTTCATAATCTCCTTACTCATTTTAGAAAAAAGACGTCAGAGGATGCGAACAGACAGATAAGTTGTACGATTCATGAGGCATTTCCAGAATATGACATCGAAGATATTGAAAACTGGGATATCATAAAAACAGCAGACTTTATGAGTCGCGCAGAATTTATTCTTCATGCTCTTCGTGGCGTTCCCATTGACCCAAGGGCAATGGAAGAAGCTTCTGCTATTGCAGACAGTGAACAGGAAGCCGTGCCACAGCGCCCAAGAACTGAAGAAATAACTTCTGACGTAAAACAGAAGAATCCTCCAACGGCACCGAGTAAACCAAAAATGTCCAGAGAAAAACTGGAAGAACTTAAGCGTATCGCTCCAGGCATTGACTGGGAAGCCGACTTAGGTCTCAATGGCCCGCAATCGCTTTTGAATCAGGATGTTGACACAAGACGCCGTTCGAGTATTCCACTTGATGGGTCAGAGGACGGACAGAATGCTTTACCAGAAGCAATGCGTGACCGATTCAAGGTAATAGAAAAGAAATAATAGATTGGCTCAAAAATGAGCCGATAAAAAGGAATTTACGATGGAAGATAAACTCAGACAAGAATCTCAGCAGACTCTTTCGGATGACATCGTTGATATTGGAAAAACGGCTGCTGCCATAGGAATTGGCGCAGCCGTTTTTTACAGAGGAGTTGGCGGTCGTCGTCTTTCTAAGTTCATAGACAGATACGCAAAGAAAGTATCTACAATCTCTAAAGAAATAGATAGCTACGCCTATCAAGACCTCAACAAGGATTCCTTAAAAAAGATTTGGGACGATGCAAAAGGTGTTCTTCAGCAACCAGAAACAGAAGACCTCCTTACTTATGACTTAGAGACATTCGGCAATGAGAATTCTATGCTTGCCGCAATCCATAAAGGATTAACGTTTCTCAAACAAGCAAATAATCCAGAATACCTCGGAGAAAAGCCAGACTTTAACCATCACGTCATGCAACCAATCCTTAAGCATGTTCGTGAAACAATGACTAAGAGCCAGCACAAATTCAAGCAAGGTATAATAGACGAAGCCATATCCTTCTCTAAGAAAATTATGGATGAATACTCCAAGGAGAAGAATGGTCTCAAGAGTGAAACGGATATCAACATTGCCGTGTCACGTTTTAAAAAGGCTGTCGGCGGGCATGTACAAGAAGATGTTTTTAATGCTTTGGTTAGTGATATAAAAAACAATATCACTAAAAGAACTGAAGAGTTTAATGAACGTGTTAATGGCACTTTAAGGACTAAGAATGAAAACTTCTTCGCTAAAACACTTCTTAGTGTTGAGGGTTTGAAACGATATGAATCCAAATCTGATAACTTTTTGGATAAGATTCTTGGTGATAGCCGAGCAACAATTGCAGACATCTTAAGAACGCGCCGTCAAGCAAGAGGTCTTAGAACGATATACGACCCCAAAGATAAAAAAGGGGCGCCATATGCTGATGCGCTTGAGGAATTAAATAAATACGTTCAATCTATAGAAGACGAAAAAGAACGCATGGCGTTTTTGAACTTGAAGGTTTCTCCTTCGGTTCGTGTGGATAATAACGGCAATGTCTATTCCTTAAAAAGCCTGACCCAAACGAAAAATAACGTTTTTCAGTTTGCGGCGAACACCCTCCCCGGTAAAATCCTGAAATTACAAGATGTAATCAATCGAAATGCTGGTAGCGCCTTTCGGCACATAAAAGAGGGAGAATACAACCCTGTCCTTGCAGCAGTCGAAGCAAAACGTATGGGAAAAGAATCCAATGGTATGGTTCAGCAGGATTATTGGGTTTTAAATGGTAAGTTTTATGAACAGACCTCTCCAGGTGATTTTAAAAGAATTGCAGAGCTAGACAATGCTGTCATCTATGACGGTCGATTTGGTGGCGTAAAAAATCTGATAACGTCCATGGGCGGGCTCAATGCTGAAAGAGAACGTGGCACTATCGCCACATTCCTTGACCTGAATGGCCAAGTTGAGAATAATGTCTTCGAAAGCGCCCTGTCTATCGTTAAGCGCGAAGGCAAAGAAAAAACGTCTGAGGCTATCGTAAAACGCATTGCAAACCCACTAGACAGAGCAGCAACGGATGCTGAACAATTACTTGTTGACCGCTACGAGGATGTTCGAGAATTATTTAAACTTATCCAGAATAATTCTTTTGAACTTCCAGAAGAAGCTGTTCGTAAGCTGCAAGAAATAGACCCAACAGATGAGCTTCTTAATCTATTAAAAAGCAACGATGTTGAGGATATTGCCTTTGGACTCTCCGAACATATCAGTAATCAGGGCACGATTGCCAACAAAGGATTGCTTGATTTTGTTTCGAACTTTGAGCGAAATCCTGTTGAAGCACTAAATGAAATCGTATTAAAAAACGATCCTTCAGGGGCATATTATAGCGGAGCGGCCAATGCTCAAAACGCATTACAGGTCTTAAAAACAGAGATTGCAAAAGAATATTTTGTACGTCATGCAAATGAAGCAACTGGCGCTACAGCTGAACGTCTTGATTCAATAATGAATATAATTGAGACAGCTGGCTTATCCCCAACAGCAGAAAAGCAGACAAAGAGACTCGCTTACGGTGCTGTTCTTGATAGTGAGACTGGTTTTGTATTTCATAATGAATATATTGGTGGAGATAAAACAAAAGAAGACGTATCTCATGCTATATCCATTGTTGAAGATGTTCTTGGTGATGTTTCTACTGCAGGTGCAAATGATGCAAGAATCACAATCGAAAATTTAGCCAAGGATGATACGTCGGTTCTTGACTCTCCTCATATTCAAAAACTCGGAGAAGTAAAGAAGAAACCTTTAAGCGATGCTATTGTCATCAATAAAACATACTCTCCATTAGACTTAATTCGAGATATTAATCAGTCCATATCTGAAGCTGGCTCCGGAACGCCGCTTGACTATACCAAAAAATTCTTTGGACAGTTTATTGCGGGCAGGAAAAACATGGAGGACGTAACAGAGTCTACGTTATTTCCATATTTCTTCCTGCACAGACTCGGCCCAGACTTAGAACCTGCAGGCCTCGGCTTCTCCAATAAAAGCACGGGGAGCATTGTAGATTTAGCCAAAACCATAGGTTTAAAGCGAATACTTCCAGTTGTTGCTGGCGGAACCATGTTAGAGTGGGGCGACGATACATTTGGCGCCATCACAGGAACAAGAGCTTCTGCTACAATGGTAAATGGCTTTGCCAATCTTGACTTGTTTGCAAGAAAAGTTATGGATGCTACAGGTATCCATGGCTTTATCGATAGTCAGATGGATTTTGCTCCAATGCAATATTGGGGCGGCAAAGATGGATTCTATTCTTACGACCAAGAAAAAGACTACTATGAAAATGGTTATGAAGAAGTTCGTAAAGGAAGATACTGGGCATTTGGTTCAGCTAATGAATTCCGTGGCGGACAGATTCAGTATTATCAGCCAAACCTTACCAGAAGACTTAATAGTGATTATTATAACAAGTCTTTGTATGATGGCTATTGGGATAAGTGGAATCATTCTTTGCTTCCAACACCTGCAAATCCATTATCTCCATTGATATATGCACTGGATCCGTATTATCTGGAAAATGAGCATAAATATGACAGACCATATCCTGTCTCTGGCCCAATGTTCTCAGAAGGCACGCCTTGGGGCGTTGTTCTCAATCCTACTATCGGAGAGTTTATTAAGCCGCGAATCAGATTAAATGAAGATAGACTTCAGGACGGCGCGGATGTTTTAGCAATTATTGCTGACATCAATAATAAAGTCCGTCAGAAGAATATGGATAGAGACAGGGAGAACATTATCACTCTTGATAATGGTAAACTGACTCCTAGTGTTTATAGAGCATACGACCACCCCACTCCCAATGAATCTGTCATACACGGCGCTCACAGTTCAACAATAACTGAAGAAGGGTTCAACCCTGACGATACCTTTGGAAGAACACGGGCTGGCGTAAATATGCAAGAATACGTCGAAGCTTTGGACAATGCCTCCGGTTCTATTATCGATGCCATCCCTTCATCTGGTTCAGGTGGTTCGGGCGGTTCTTCTAACCAAGGTAGTGATGTCAAAACGTTCCTTGATGAGCAGGTTGTAAAAGGTAGCGATGTCGCTGCAATGGTTTTAAATATAGCAGAGTCTTTTTCAAGTGCTGTATCAGCAAAGGAAAACCAGTTACAAAAAGACAGCGCATCGGCTGCCATTGACGTTATTGCTAATGCAAACAACCAAATTCGTAAAAAGGCAAAATCTGATAATAATGGTATTATTGTCGGCGACAAGCTTTCTTATAGTATTTCTCCTATCAGTGACTCTATCCTTGAACAAGATGATGTAGACGACCTTATTCGTCAAGGCAACTCAAACGATACAATCGGAGATGCTGCAGATTCTTTCCGCTTAATAGCAGGTATTTATGGCTATGGTGCAAATAGACTCTTTGGTTTAGGAGACGACCGTGGTAAGCATATTGCTAACTCAGGAGATATGAATAGTTTTAGTCGGTCTTTCTGGGATGCTGGTATCGGCGGTATTGGTGGCGGCGTTTCTGAAATCGGGAGACGTTTTATTCCCGAATTCCGTAGAAGAAACATCGTAAATCCATTACTGAACACAATGCCGGACTGGCTTCCTGAACGATTCCGGACAGGCGATCCTTATACAAAAATCCCGATGGGCGAAGCAAGACTTCCAGGTGAAGGCTATGAGGCACTTAACAGACTTCATAGTGACGAGTATGGAATTTACGGCGCTTTTGACCGATATAAGATACTTGCTGACGTTGCTCCTAATTCACAAGAGCTCAAGATATGGCGAAAGATAGCCAAAGAAACGGTTAAAGACCCACAACTAAAAAGAGAGATGGATGACATTCAGGATAGAATGAATGAACAAAACAAAGTTCATGATTTTTATTCCTATCGTTTCCTCGGCAATAATGTAGACAGACAAAGTGCCGTAATCACCAAAGTTATGGACGATGGGTTGTTTACAGTCGCTGGTTCAAATGAAGTCTACAAACTTGCAGGCGTAGATTTTGATAAATATGCAAACAACAGCAAGCAACTTTTATCTGAACACCTACAGCCAGGCATGACAGTAACACTCGCCATTGATTCAAACGAGTACCATCAAAAAGACTCGAAAAACGCAGTCAACGCTGCAGTTTATGTAGATGGAGAGTCCGTTAGTCTGGATTTATATGACGAAGGTCAGGTAAAGCGCAGAAAGGGTTCCTTAAATGCGGCCGACACATACGCTATGCACGGTTCCCTTGGAATTCTCGAAGGTTCGATATTGGAGTTTGCGGCCCATACGAAACTTCCTCTTTTAAGTAGTAGATGGTTGAGAGTTCAGTCTCCATTAGAGTCTTACAAGGATGAACAAATTTTTGGAACTCCTTACCAAACATGGTCAGATGTTATTGGAACAACTCTTTTGCCCGCTTGGTACTATGGGATATCAGACCCATGGGATACTGTTCGTGGCGCGATTGAATTTAATATAATAAACAAAGCGCAGTCTTCTGCAGTTGGAAAAACCAAAAGAAGAATCCTCAGCGGAATAGCTTCAATGTCTAACATGGGCTCATTTATGGGCGGGGCAATTGCTTATTTTATAAAGCCTAATGAGGGACGAATCTTCGCAAAAGGACAGAAGATAGGCGCCGCAGCAACATTCCTCGGAACAATGTACTCCAGTTCTCAAGGTAGTACATTGGGCGCAATGAGTAGCTGGGGATTAGCCGGATACTATATAGGCGACCTTCTTGACAAAGATAAATCAGTTAAGAATACCCGTGATATCCTAAAGAAAGTTGCTGAGAATAACGAAGGCGATGTTAAAAAAGCGGCTCGGTTATTCTACCGAAGTGCCGAATCATTTAAGCTTCGAGGCAAAGCCACTGCAATTGGCGCTGCTCTGGGACTTCTTTCAAGAAGCTTTTTCGGCCCATCCATTTTCTCAGATGAAGACCACTGGATTCCAGAAAAGACTAAAAGAAAATGGGAAATAGAAGAATACTTTGACCGATTGACCTATATTAAATACATGGGGCTGTACGAAAAAGCAGCACAAAAAGCCAAAGAAGAAGAAGGCGTAGAAGTAAAAAAGGTAATCGAAAAGATGGACGAAGCGAATGATGAAGTTAAGACCATCAAAGACTACCTTGCAGACTTAATGCGCAAAGCTCAGTCCCACAACATGACGAATGAGGCTGAGAATAAAAGCATTGTCAATTCTCAAAACAAATTAGACAAAATGCGTTCTACGCAAATGGTTCTAAAAGGCGGGGAGTTCACAAGAAGTGCCTTGCTGTATAAACAAGCCGCTGAAGCCACGATGTATGGTTTAAAGGATAACGCCGAATGGACTGACATCATTAAAGCTCTTCCTCGATACGAACGTGATTATTTTTCAGAGTTCATGAAAGAAAAAGACCCCGAAAAACAGAAAGAGATATTAAAAGAAGCATCTCCTTTCTTACGGCGGGCATTAAAACAAGTCTGGAAAATGGATTATGATAAGCCGGAAGATAATAGTGAATACTTCCAAAATCACAATCTTCCAGGTGTATTTTGGGAAGGCTGGAGCCCAGACGTAAACCTAAACGACGTCAAAGCAAAAGTTATAAAGAATGAAGCAATGGCGCCAGGAGACTTTGGCATCTATGAATCTCAATATCGAGATCAGAATGTTATTAACGCTCCTAATATATCTCCAAAAGGTTCTCAGGATCCAGTTTCTTTAAAGCTGCAGTTGGAAAGCATCTTAAATGGAATGGGACTGTCTGGAGCAGAAGTTTCTGTAGAACCGAGTAATGCAAGCGGAATACAGGGCGTAATAAATATTGAGAGAGTTGCTGAGTATAAACTCGGCCAAATGATAAACGACGTTTTTAGCTTTTAATAGCTTTTATATATGGAGGAAACATGGCTGATAATCTTTATACACCCCCGGAAGGGATAAAGTTAATTCCGGAAATCTTTGACTTAGCTCGAATAGCAGAAAGTACAGATGGTTTCCGTTTTTATAAAGAATTAAATAAAAGAGCCCGCCAAAGAAACGTAGACTCTTGGGGAGCTTTAATGGAATCATTAAAAGGAGAGGCTTATACTTCAATTCAGAAAGCCTTTCCTGAATTAATTGATTTCTTTAAAGAAGTTGATGGTGTAAAACAAGAAGGTCAGGCCCTCTTAAAGAAATCTGTCAACAATGTTGACCGCTTACAATTACTTTTAAGTAAAACAAACTCTCCTGTTTCTTTTGCCCAGCAGGATAAGGCATATAAAAATATGATGAACAAAAAGATGGTCCATGGCTTCGATATTGAAGCCATAGACGGTCTTATGACAGAATACTCCGGTCAAGTTCATGCTTTTGATCCTGCTAAGTTTAAACCAGGCGAACTCATTATCACTGACAAAGTAAGGGACACGAACTTTATCGTTGGTTTTAACGATCGTGTAGCTAGAACTGTAAAAAACTTATGGAAAGACTACAGAAGTGGTACAATTGACGAAAAGCATCGGCATATTGTAGAGCGTATGGTAAAAACCGGCGCAAAAGATACAACCATCAAACAAGGCGAAGATGGTTTATTTCGTTTTGCTTCGTTTACTGGCGACAATGTTTTTAAAGATTCAACCTCTGACCAGTTATATGAGTATTTTGAAAAGGGTATACAGATTCATCAGGATATCCATAATCAGACATTAAGTTCACCAATGGTTGAATGGACGGCTCCATCATCCGGCAAGACATATAAAATGTATGCGCACGAAAGAGCGTACATTGAAGACCTCACATCTGCCATGAAAAATGGTATTACCATGGTAGCGCAGAACGGCTTTAACTACGATATTCCTAATATTATCAAGAGTACCGTTCAAAATGGTTCAGCTGGAGCAGCACAAGCGGCAATTAATGAATTGTCTCCTCTTGCAAATTATGTGGACTATTTAGACCCACAAATGGTTGATAAAGAATGGTTGTCTGGCTCTGGATATCTTAAGCATATAAGTGAAGCCGACCGTAAGGCAATTATTCGGGCAGGAGAAACCGCTTCTACAAATACTGCGCAGCAAATTCGAGTTAATAAAGAAATCTTAAAACTTGGCGATGTTGCACACGTAGCTTCTACAGACGTACTTCGTATGATTACTGCTACGGTAAATAATCAGCAATTACCTACTGCTATTGCAGAGCTTGCTAAAACTGAAACAGAACGATCAGCAGCAACAGACATAAAAGAGGGCTCTATCCTTCTGGCGAATAGCTCCTACTCTACTATTCACAATGGCACACTGGGCGGAATTGCTTTTACCGTAGACCCTGTTTCAAAATCTATCCGTCACATGGATAGTTTTATCTCTAACATTGAAGATGCATCAGCAGAGCATAATGATTTTGGCTTAACACTTAAGAGAAACAGTGCATATCTTGTAGGTGGTATAAAAGCAGTTGAAGCTTCGGATACGTTCGCAAAAGAAGCCGCTAAGGTTGACCCATCCATTATTGGCAAAGAGTTAGTTTCCGTAATGCTTATGCCTATGCGAGGTAAAGCAGGAGAAACAAAATCTGCACAGCCAATATATTTATTAGCAACAAAATCTTATCTCGAAGCTGAAATGGGTAAAGCTTTTGCCCCGCTTGGTTCTGTTAATTTAGATAGCGTTCCTGGAAGAACAACAGCTGAAAAAGCATATCGAATTGCTCAAGGAGATTGGGCAAAAGCAGAAATAGACACAACAGATGTTCCAGAACAAATAAAAGAGCGATATTCAGTAAAAAAGAAAAACGGCAAAATAGAATATCGTCCTAAAAACTTAATTGGTTATGGAACGCAAGCTTCGACTGAGGGATATGCATATTCCTCTTTCTCCAGAAGCCTTTACTCAAAAGCAAGCGACTTGCACGCAATAAATGCACGAGTGCAAGAGCTTATGACTGGCGGCTTAACAAAAGAAGCCGTTATCAAGGATATGTTCCACAAAGTCAAAGCCGCTCCAGAAAAAGCCTTTGAAGTTTTAGGTCAAAACATAAAAATAAGTTCTATGGCCCAGGTTGACAACCTGTTTGGGCTTTTGCCACATTACTCCACAATGTCTCCGCTTTTGGACAAGATGCGTTCCGCAATAGACCATTCTAATGGTCAAGCTGGCACGTTTGTCAAAAACGACCTTGCAACAAAATGGATGTCCGCTTTTAAAGAGGCAATGGTTGCAAGCGGAGTATTGCCTAAAGACTTTGATAAGAAATTTGCTCCTGAATTAGCAGATGATGAGAACATCTGGGAAGAAGACATCATTGACATGCTCCCCAAGAATCCTAAACAGATTCCAAAAAAGTATGCCAATGCAAAGTCAATTCCTGTTCAGCTTCGCTTAGATGATATTACAAACTGGTCTTTAGGGACAACAGTAAAGACTGTTACGGGTGATAGAAATGAGAATGTAGCTCTCATGCGTTTTGCCCGTAGAACGGCAAATAAATATAACATTGATTTTGATGCATATTTCCCGAGAGCAAAAGAGCAAAGAGACGTTCGTGAAATTCAGGCGCGTATTGCAGTAATGCTTGCTGATTATCGTGGTAATGTAGATGAAGAAGCCGGAAAGCCTTCTGCAAAATATCACAATACCGTCAGTTCTTTTGGTAAAATGGCGCAAGCTTTTGATGAATTGCCAAAAGAGCAGCAAGACTACATTCTTGAAATAGCCAATAGAACTCTTAATACTAAGTTTTATGCGAATGACAATGAAACTCTTATTTCTGACATTATCAAAGATGTTCTGTTTGACAAACAGAGCTTAATGCCAGAACAAGACATGATTGAACATCTCGTTAAGAATGGGCATACAAAGCCTGCAGCAACAAGAATCGCTCATACTATGTCTCTCGCAAGACAGGACGTAGAAACTGCTCTTGGGGATATGATGTCAATTCTCCAAAAGCGTATAGGTAAGACGGATGTTGCCCCCACATTTGGTATTAACAAGAACACCCGCAAGCTTTTCTTGTACGCTGGGGATCAACAGCTAGACTTGTCAGACTTGTTCCCGGTATTCTCCTGGAGTGACGAAACAAAGCGTTTCACAGGAAAAGTCGGCAAAATGAACTTCATGCCGATTCTCGGTGTATACAAAACCGGAAAAAATGGAACACTGTCAGAATCAACAAACATCTATGATGCTTACAAGAAGACCAACGGAATTCTATATGCGGCATTAAAGCCAAATGCCAATGCTCAGCACTTTACACAAATGTCTAACTTCTTCCGTAAGCAAATCAATGATTTGTTGCGAGTAGATTCAAAGGCTGTTGTAAATGCAGTAGAGGATGCAAAGAATGGCTCCTTGTATCGCTATGAAGACTTAATCGCAAAACTGCCTTCGATAATGCAGAATCATGAGTCGATTCTTGCGGCCGCCAACTATGACTTTGCTGAGACATTTGATGTACTTAAGGAATTAGACCCAAATCGTTCCCTGACAGCTAAACAAAGATACGTCATTCATCGTGATCGCTTTGCGATTTTGGATGCAATTTTTGGAAGCCAAGATATTGTAAAAGAATTATTTGATTCAGAGCCAAAAGATGTAGAACATATCCGTAATACACTTTACTCATTAAATTCTTCTCAAAAACATCCAGAACGTTTTGAAGGCGTGATGGGTAGAGACAATGATTCTCCTCTTCTCGGTCTTGGTAAGAACGAAGGCCGTGGTGTAGCGGCAATGCTCAATCGTTCTACGGCTTTGCAAGACGTTGACAAGATTACTGAACGAGACAATTTATCCATTGAAAAAGGCACAGGCCTTATTTCAGACAATAAAATTAGAGAAGACGTTCTTGTTGACAACTCTGTTCGTGCAGTTCGTTTGGATATGTCAACCAAACAGCAGTATGACTTAATCTACGGAGAAGAGTTCCAAAATTACCTCGTTCAAGAGTTTGGGGAAGAAAACGCTTCAAAGATTTCTTCTATCTTAGCTCATCACTTAGAAGACGGCTCCTCGTTATTGAATCCCCATATCGCCAAAATGATGCCGCGTATCACGCAGCAAACGTTTGATGAATCAAAAATGCTCTCAGAGCGTGAGCTGATAAAAGGCATCAAAAATGGCGAAGAGTGGATGGTTAACACATCCAAACGGCGCATTCAACAAACAAGAGAAAACATTCGGATTAACGAACAGAATCAGCAAATAACATTCCTGTATAACCAAGGCGTTCATGTTGAAGGCGGAGACGTTGCAGGTATTGCTGATGTTATGGGTACGCCTACCCCAGTAAAAGTTACTAAAAAAGGTATCCTTACAGGTCATTACTTTAAGCAGGAAACTGGAAAAGTAGCATCCGAAGAGGAAATCAATGAAATCCTCAATATGGAAAAGCATGCGAATAAGATTCGTTCTGCTATTGCTGCAAATGTTGAGAATGACTCAGCATTCTTGCATGACGTTGTTGTTGATATCCTTAAAGAACACGGCATGGTATTTAAGCGTCATGTCGTTCCTATAGACGAACCTCTTACGAGAAAAATCATCTTAAACAGCGGTGAAAAATCCTCCACCGATATTGCTGAAGTAGCAGTCGGTCAGGTGGATAATCGTTTAGGTGAATTCTTAGACAAACTTGGACTTCGTAATGCAAGAGGCGAGCACTATACAGAAGCTTTCTGGGATTCTTTATTTAATGGCAAGGGCATATATCAACAGGCAAAAAGATTTGTTGCCGCGCACATGGAAGAAAAGGTCCAAGATTTTGACCTTTACATGAACACCCTAGCTCAAGAGTCAGGATTTAAGGGATTCCGTGAAGTCCGGGAAGCTGTACGAAAAGAAGGAACTTCTGCATGGGATGCTTTTGAAGACTTCCTTAAGAAGAAAGGGTATTTGCGCGCAGAAGACACTCTTGGAGCAATAAGTTCTTCCTTATACGATACCATTCGTCACCAAAGCTTCCAGGCTTTACTTGATACTTCGCTGAATACTCAGATTCGTCACGAAGCTGAAGCGATTGCAGACAATGAAAGACGAAAAGTTACTCACGAGGATATGAAGGAAGCTACGAAGAGAGTGGCGGCCAATATCCAAGATAAAGGTTTGGAATACGGAACGGTAGTTGCTGACGGAACTCAATTAAAGTTCTCTAAGGATACCGTATGGAACCAAGACTTTATCTATGGAGAAAATGGTTTATTCAGGAATGTTCTTCATGACAGCCAGCTTGACAATGGCTCCTATAAATTCTTCTCCAGTATTACGCTGACGAACGATGAAGATAATGCAGGTGTAATTGGCGATGACCCTGATAAGGGCATGAAGCTCAGCGAACGCTCCATTGTTCCTCTTATCCATCACGGATACGCTCAAAACCAAATCGATTCTGCTTTTAAGAAATATGAACAACTATATGGCGATGAAGCAGAGAGAGTGTTCAATGAGGTATTCAAAGACATTGCTTTTATAAACTTTGATGAGTCTGGCGATCTCAAAGCTTCTTTCTATGAGGGCGTCGAAGGAAAACGAATGTATGAATCTTACATTCAAGAACTCTTGGGAGAAATTGAACAGAAAGGAATGGATTTATATGCGCTTCCTTCTGTTAAAAAAGATAAAAAAACTGGTCTCAAAGTTGAGCAATGGGAATATAATGATAAAGAAAAGAGTTTTTGGGAACCTGATGCAGCAATACGAAGAAACGAATTTAAACTGAATCCTACAGCAAAACAACAGCTGCAGGAAGCAGGGCTTTCTCTTAATGAAATTGAGGGTTTAAAAAAAGCGTTTAATGGAAACATAGACATATCAACAGATCTTGCATTAAGCACCTATTCTGCAAGAAAGTCTAAAGAAGCTCTGTTCTTAAATGAGTCATTTAAGGCTGCAGGCAGTGATCCTGAAAAAATTCAGGCAGCACTCACTGAGGCAAAAAAACATAATTTCCACATTGTAGAAAACATAAAAGACATCAATACAAGTGCTTTATATAACACGTTGGATCAGAACTCCTTGTGGGGAAATAATCTTGTAATTGATTTGGGCGCAAGCTTTAAGGAAAATAGATATATTGCTTTGGGGTACACAAAACATTCTCCAATTGGCGGTGAGTATGGCGAGGATGTCCGAAATAAATTACAGGCAGAATTTTCTATCCTACAAAGCAAGGTAGAAGAAATTCAGTCTGGCGCAGCAGATGATACAACATATCGTAGTATCGCAGAACATGTCGGGAATATCCATGAAGAGTCTATAGCTATCGCTGGCTCTAAAAATGGTATCATCGCAACAGAAGCCACTACACGCGCTAGAAGGTCCTTCTCCGCAAAAGGCGGTATTGAAGAATTCAGAGTCGGTCAAGATAAGAAGCTTTTACAAGAAGCAACCTTTTTAGGAAAAAGTATCGCCGAACGATCAGCTGCAGGACTAAATACTAATGCAGTATTCGTAGGCAAAGATCGTATCATTGACCTTCTTGGTGGACGAAAACATATCAAGCAAATGGCCAAGATTCTTGACCAAGATACTGATGAGTACTTAAACAGGCTACTTCAAATTGCAAAAACAGAAGGTATCACAAGTGTTATTGAACGTCATCCAGGCAACTATGTAATTTCAGCGACGGCTGTTCAGGTTTATTTTGATGAATCTCTTGGATCTAACAGACTGAAAACAGCTCACCATATTGCCATTGGACTGCAACAGGACAATGACGGTGACAAACCATCGATTAAAGCTGTAAGCCCTAGAGGGAATATCTGGAAGATTAATGTATTTGGAGGAACAGAGCAAGCTAGAAATATGGAGCTGTCCTCCGCAGAAGTTCAATCTTTAGAAGAAAACAGCCGTGTTTTTGAATATACTGGAAAAGATGTCCATAAAGAATTACAACAAATAGCAGAGTTACAGTCATTAAGTATAACACAGGATGCCTTAAAACATAATGACAACTACCGAGGAGAATATGAAGGAGCACTTCCTGATGGTAGAACGTTAAGCATGGAGAATGCTGATGATGTTGCCATCGTTGCCCGCAAAAAAGCAACCGTATTTGATGGTAAACTTCTCCGTAACAATCCACTCCTTGAAAATATTGATACTCCTCAAGAGTCGCATCAATACATAACAGAAGCTCGTAACCGTTTTAAAGCAATTACGGAAAGTGAGCATTGGTCTGGTCCCAGAGGAGCAATCAACTACAACGAAGATGACCTAATTAAGTATGGTGAAGAGTACTTAACCAAAAAATACGGTAACAACAAAGTATTCGCTGAAGGCGGCAATCCGACAGAGTATGGTAAAGATTGGTTAGCAATTAATGCAAAATGGGCGGCCATAAATGAAGCAGAAACTGTGGCTAAAAAAGCACAGCAAAACAGCACAGGCCTTTTGAACAGCTTGACTTATCGCTGGGGCAAATTAATGAACGCTCTGGAAACAGATTTTGTAAATGAAGATGCTCAAATAGTAGCTCGTACTATTAAAGCAACTCTCGACGATGAGGCTCAGGCATCAAAGCATGGTGAGATTCGAGACATCAGAGAACTTCAAAATAAATTCCTGGATGCAATTGGTTATCGGCAAGAATCAATGAAAATTGATGAATTTGTTGACTATCTTGACAAAGACATGAAAATCTTTGAAAAGATGAATGAAATAAACAAGATCGAAGACCGATTAAAAACCGGAACGTCCGAAAATGGTGAAAAAAACCTTACAAGAGAAGATTTTCGCCGAGCAATGTATACCATCTTTAAACCCGAATCAGGTCGGGTCGTTAATCCTGAATGGTGGGATAATGTTGCTAGACAGGAAACATATAAATACCCCAAAGGAAATACTCCTTATCAATATGTTGTTGATGACCCATATAGTCCGATTGCTCGAATGACTCAGTATATTGAGGCTTCAACACCGCAAAATGAAGAGTCAATTATGAAGTCTGTTCCAGTAATGATTGACGGAAGTACATATAAAACTCAAAAATATTCTGTTAATTACAATGGAGAAGGAACATCGAAAAACCGTTCCATTGAAGATTTTACTTCTGACATGGAAAACTCCATGGAAAATATGCAATCTCGTTCTGCATCAGAAATGATTGACGGGATTGGAAGCAGAATAAAAAATATGTCATCCAACAAGAAGTTGATGGCTCTCGCTGGATTGGCTGGAGCAATATTCGGAGCAGGTCTTGTCGGAGGTTCTCCAACTGAACCGGCTGACGGACAAGCTCAAGGGCTTTCCGCGCAGCAAAATGTTGCATATGACCTTCCCAGCTTAATGGGGAATATGATGCCGCAAGTTCAGTCTGCTAACCCAACGGGATATATTGTAAATGTAAATGCGGCCTCTTCACAGGGGCAGGAATTTATATCTCATTCAATAAATTCAGCGCTCATGCAAACAATTCCTCAAGGAAATATCAATATGACTATGAATATAAACGATTCGTCAAGTAATATAACGGTCAGAGACATTGCACAGTATATTACTAGCGCATTATGATTTAGCAACGTGCAAGTCCGAAGTTTTTCTTCGGACTTTTTTATTGGAGGAAAATAGTTGGCTGTTAAGGATATTCTCAATCCGAAAATGTTACTGCCAGATATGGGCGACTACTATCTGGAATGTTTGGATCATGAGTTTTATAGAAGTGTCGCAGAAAAATTACATAAGGATACCGCAAACTCTAAAAAGCATAGTCCAGTAGCTTTGGCCTCATTCTATACAGAAACTCCGCCAAACCTTGGATATGATGAACAATATAAGACCTATTCTATAGATATAAAGCTTCCCAGCGATAGAACCATGGATGGGGAACAGATGGGAAATATGGTCATCGTCGATGGCGATACGATTATCTTATCGACCACTGCCATGAATGGTGGCGACGCTGAAACCAAAAAATATATCGATGGAATTTCTGACGGGCAAAAAGCAGCGCTACAACAAGCAGGCCTTGGAGAATGGGGTAATCAAAATGCAATAGGCGGTGTAGTAGCACTTCGTTTTGCATGTATAGATACAATGGAAGTACCTCACTTTTCCAAAATAGGTAAAGCAGGTGTGTTAGCTACCGAGCAAAAAACATATGCAGAAGCAGCAAAAGACCCTGATTACGTTGTTTCTAAGTGGCATAGCTTCATTGAAACAGGCGGCGTATATAATATCCCTACAACTCAGGATGCTGCAGGTAAAGAAGAAAATCCTAAACTTGACTTCGTTAAAATCGGCGGCAAGTATCATCAGAGTTTTAATAAAGACGGTTACTGCTATGCTTTGCTTACCAGTGATGCAACATCAACGAGCGCAGAGGTAGTTGCCGATGCCGGAAAAGCACGAGACACGGTTGTCGATATGGTATCTAAAGCAACAGACATGAGAATACTTGTTGATGGAAGTATCGTCTCTAAAACATCTCTGTCTTCTGGATACACAACCCCTACACGAGTACAACCACTCGCTCAGGATTCGCTGTCTCTGTTAAAACAAATGTGGGAAAGTGTTTCTGGCAATACAGTTCCTTTGATGTCCACTACCTTTCAGATGGCTGGCCTTGATGTCTATGGGCGAGCAATTTCTGCTGTATATGTAAAAGTAGATGGAACATGGATTAACTTAAATAAGTATGTTATTGCCAATACAGAACATACGAATGTAAACCAGACAGCTCACAGCACAGACAACACAGCCAGAAATAATTTCTATTCAAGAGCGCTTGATGCAGACAGCTATGAATTAAGAAATAAAATTTATGCAGATGACGTATTCAATGTTTCTGCAAAATTTGATGATCGTCCTGAAGTTCAGGCGAAAATTTTCGGAGCTTTGGGAAAAGACTTCAATACTGTTGGTAAGTTAAAAGATTGGACTCTCACAATAGGTGACGTAACTTTGTTTGTTCCGCCAACGTCCATCAGGTGTGTAAACCAGACAAAGACAACCCGCATGCCATTAATTCGCGCAAGAGGTTCTATGGCAAAATCCAGCCATAAGTCTCAGCGTATGATTCAAATGGATTTATATTTTAACGGAGAATACGGTATAAACGGATATCCATTAGAAGCTGACTTACCGAATGGAAAGAAGACGACTTACTACATGAATGGCCTGCGCGCCCTCATTGCTCAGTTCAAAGTTGCCCCGTTTCTTCCTATAGATAACAACTATATAAATCAGGTACTGAATGTAGACGCTGTATTCTTGAGTCAAATATCTATTAGCTCTGTTCCCGGCTTCCCTCAGTTATACAGAGCATCTTTGACCTTAGGGCAATTTGAATACCGTGTATATATGCCAGAGATTCCTTTGGATCAAGACGATGTATATGGTGAACGTAACTATTTCTCGAAACAGATTAACTACCCGTTATTCCGTTGGTATTATCAGCGCTTAATCCAAAATGGACAAGACCTGAAAGATGTAGACTTCTTAAGTGATGAATATCTGAACGCCACTATTGGTAATCATACCTGCTTAGTTCCGATGGCTTTTCAAGATTCCAGTATGCGGTTTTACATTCCCAATCGAGAACAGTTAAACAAAATGAAGCAGGTAAAACTGTCTCGCTTGATGTCACCAACAACACCAATGGATTTAACCCAAAACCAGTTAGATGCCTCAAAAGACATCAAACAGGTGTACGATGTGGCTCGAAAAAGCTATGAAAACAACGATGGAAATGTTCATGACCTGAATGTATATCTGCAGTCTGATACAGCAAAAGGATATGCTCTTGTCTATAATTCTGGCACACATGCTTTGTCTGTAGCTCAAATCTTAACCGATGGTGAGAACGTATCTTTCCAGACAGATGATAAGTGTCAGGAAATCTATAAGACCGTTCACGAAAAATTAATCAGTTCAGCAGACGATTATGTAAATAAATTCCGTCAGTTGAAAAATAAAGACGGCGCAGATATTTGTACCAATGTTACGCGGCTTACGCCAACCATCACCAGCTTTGATAATGGCTCCAGATATGCGTACACTGTTCCTATTACTGTAACATTCGGCAATCTCAATATCTCTGATGATGAATTAAAGACGTTAAAAACATACACCACTCAAGCCCAAGGTGCACTTGAAGGACAAAGTAATTCTGAAACATATAGTCAAGATGAAATCTTTGCTGGAAGAACGATTACTGTTCCCATTAGTATTCCATTGAAGCTCCAGTCTTCTGGGGAATACTATGCTCCTCTTGGTGCAAAAGGACTGGAAGCAACGTCTGGACTTGGGCCAGAAGCAGATTTCATTTCTGAGATTGCAACAATTGCAGACCAGCAATCCGTTAATGGACAAGCAGAAGCAAACAGTTTAAAAGCAAATATGGATTTCTCCCAGACAGGGAGTATTCAATGGGAATTGTTCTACACGAAAGACGATTTTCGTCTGGAAGCAATTCAGGTTGGTATGGCCAACACCTACTCACAGACCACACTTCAGCAGTTAGATGGATTTGCTCCTCAGTTCATGGGCGGCACAGATACTCAGATTCATCTCTCCATAAAAACAACTTCTCCAAAAGTTGCTGCAGCTATGAACTCGTTAACGACCATTGCGGCGCAATATGCTAGAGAATATCGTTTAGTTCTTCCATCTTGGCCGCTTAAGCTGGAATCAGAAGTTACTAAACTTATGGGTATTACGGATGTAACTGTTGAGCAGGTTCAAGTAAATACAGTACCAAACTTCCCCGGATTGTATGATATTCAGATTTCTGCCATATCTGTTGACCGCACACTTCGCAATCGTGAGTCTATCCGCAAAGCTGCAGAACTTCCTAATTTCAGTGATATCTCCATAAAGGGCAAGCATGGTACACGTACAATGACGTACGATACTATCAATAAAATGCTTTCAAATGCTGAATTGTATCCTGACTTGGAACTTCCTACTCTGAAAGAGTTTGATGAAGCTGGGTTCCGATTTGTCCGTTATGCAAGTAATCCAGACCGGGTATATCCAGACCCTGACTTCTATTTTACATACTCTTATGCTTTAGTTTCTCAAACAATCCGCGAGGCTGTTCTTAACGGTATTAATTCTGCAGTAATGAACGCTACTGTTACCGATAGCGATGGAGAATGCATGGTCGGCAATATGGCCTCAAAAGGCCTTGGAACATTCTCGGCAACATTTGACCGCTCTCGTGTTCAGCTTGCTTTGAATGATTCTACCCTCGACCCCGATACTCGAAATGCTGCGCGTACCATTTCTGACTTCATGGTTTCCAGTGAAAATACGTTTGGTAAAATCTGGAATATTGCTTCCAATATAAAGGTAGCTATGTGCGAAGAGAATATGGCTTCTTCTCTTAGTGACTATACAAAACTAAAAGAAAAAGCAATCCGCACATTGCAGACAGAAGCAGAAGAGAAGGCAAAAGAGCAGGGTAGCGACACTATTGAGGAGCCGACAGAAGAACAAATCAAAGCAAGAATGCAAGAGTTGAAGGATACAGAGCGTGACTATATTACAGCCAAGATGTCTGCAGAAAGCGCTGATAAGGCCGTAAACGGCGAAGCAAATAGTATTCTTGCTACAGTAACTCCTCCAAAAACACAGATGTTGACGAATGGTAGCACTTCCTTGAAAACAAAGTCTACCAAAGTTGGAGAAGATGATTCCAAAGAAAAATCTGACGACAATAAGAAATCTGATGATAAAGAATCTGATGATAAAAAATCAGAGAATAAAGAAGAGCAAAAAGAAGACAAAGATCAGTCTTCAAAAGAAACCGACAAACAGGAAAACGCAGAGTCTACCGATAAAGCTATCGCAGCAACTCAGGCTAAAAACAAGCAGATGGAAGAGGAAATGAAAAAGAATCCTCAGGCTAAGAAAGATGACCGCGTAAATGAAGCAGATCGCTCGGCTACTCCTTATGCTATAGCTCAATGGAAAGAGCATTGCGATGAAGCTATAAAAAGTATCGACAATATTTTAAATGCCCCTGTTGTTGAAGGTGTTATAAACACCACCCCATTCAAACACCTTGGTATGGAAACAGGCAGTTCACAAAAAGAAAAAGGTGGAGTTGCTGGCGGCGGTGGAAACGTAGATGTATCTGCAATTGATAAAAACATAAAAGCATTTGTCGATGCAGCTTTCTCTGCTATGTCTGCAGAAGAAGAATATGAAACGGATGAAAATCGTCACTGGAAACCTACAGATCTTCGTAGTAGCTATTGGGGGATTCTACTGAATGATGACGGCTCGACCACTCAAATCGATGCACAAACCAAATTAGATGAGTACGTATCGCAGCATTCTGATGATTATTCGCCAGAAGACTATGAAGGATATGGATTTGATGTGTTAGGTTATGACACAGATGGAGGAGAGGCACTTGCTCAGGCTCAATCTTATGCTAAATACTTGGGACAGGCAAAGGACTGGATGCTTGACAATATCGCAGAAAGGGCTGTTGCTTTTGGCCCATTCCGTCTTAAGATGTATTCTGCACAAGAACTTCGTGATTTGTTTGAAGATGACGATGCTGTAACAGACTCGGCCACTGCTCAGAATGGTCTGTATATGCTTGACCCATATTATCGTTATGCAACAATTGACGCGATAAAAGAGTACAAACGAAAGGTTTGCTCTGACAAGGATTTTGCCAGAGTTGCTTTCTGGAGAATCTGCCTGTTATGGATGAAGAAAATCCTTATGTGGAATGTCCTTCCTTCTTTTGCTTTTGACTTATACAGAGACAAACTTAAAAGTGAGGACTTTGTTCTTAAGGTCTTGAACTCCATTTCCGAAGCAAGAAACTCCAGTCGTACCACAGAACTTCTTAACAAAATGAAAAAAGCCGAGGAAGTTCAGAAGGAAAAAGATAAAGCTGCAGAGGAAGCCGCTAATGGCGACGACAAAACCGACGCGCAAAAGAAAAACGATAGCAAGGCTGCAGCAGAGTCTGCAAAACAGGCTGCAGAACAGGCAAAAACAACATACGAAGAAGCAAAGAAAGCTCTTGAGCAATTAAAAGCCTCCGAAACAAAGAACAATCAGGCGGTCGCTAAAGAGTATCAAAAATTCTTCAAAGAAAATAGTGATGCAACTGATTTGGGTAAATTGTATCTGATAGTACTCACAACTATTCTCGGTGGACACCCAGATTTCGTAGACCGACTGAAGAATAGAAAGTATGAAGAACTAAATGCTATGTCTCAGTCTGTTATATCGGGCGGCTCAACCAACTCTACTAATAGCGACATGAATCTTAAGATTCGAAAGTTCACAAAAGCGTTGGTTGGTTATGGTGTAATCAAAAGCAACGAACTTGGTAAAGGCGACGACCAATCCTTCTCTGAAATGATGAATAAAACATTCCTCAGAAGAATTCAGCTGGCCGCCTCTGATGACCCGGCAGTGTACCTTGTTCATTCCTGGTACGACATGATTACAAAAGATTGTCGCGGCAGAATGGCTAGAGCATTTCCTACATTCTATATGATATTCATAGATGAAGGGCGTAGAATTGGTAAATGGAAATTGCACGATAACTTCTACAATACGAATGCAATAGCTGAAGTAACTATTGCCCGCTCTCGTAATATAGCGGCAGACACGGCAGAAGTTACAATGTCTAACTTCTATCAAACATTTACGACAGACGATGAAGACATTTACCACAACTACACGACAAACTGGACAGATGTTGCAACTTCGATTTTCAATCCCGATGCTTATGCAAAGCGCGAAGAAGAAAGACGTTCAGCAACACTTCCAGTTGAACGAATCCATTTAAAAGCAGGCACTCGTATTCAAATTCGTATTGGCTATGGTGCAGATGCTTCTAAGCTTCCTGTTTCGTTTAACGGAATTATTGCAGAAATGCCTACCGCTGGTGACATTGTTCATTTCGTCGCGCAAGGAGATGGCATAGAACTTGCTAAACCTATTCTTCTTGACCGCAAGGCTCATGAAATAAAACACCTGGACGAATGGTTTGACGGAAACAGTAAAAGAAATGGCGCTACTCCTAAGAGTATCTTAGATGGTTTGTTGACCACGCATGGCGGGCCAGTAAATCGCTCGACTCACGAAAATTATAGCGGAACGGTACTTGAAATGGCTGTTGATAAGGTAGGCACGGCCATAAATCCATTAGGTATATATCATTTTGGCGACATTGATTTTACCTATGTGACTGGAGAACCAGAGCCTACTCAAAACATTTTTGAAATAACAAATCCAAATATTGGTGAAGATGAAATTGAATCAGCCGCAGACCGTAAACAAGGCATCAAAGAAGAGTCCGAAGGGGGCTCTATTGCCGAAGGGGCAATGGGTGGTGCAACTGTCGGTGCTACAGTTGGAAGTTTTATCCCTCTTGTTGGTACAGCAGTAGGGGCAGCCGTGGGTGCGGTTGCGGGTGGAGCGATTGCTGCTACAAACAGCAGTTCCAATCCAGATTATCCGTTGCTTGAATTTGACTTGTTCGGAAAAAGCGTATGGGATGTTATGCATATTGTAAAAGGCGCTGAACCCGATTATATTGCTTCTATTGCTCCTTTCGGTTTTAGAAGTACAGTTTTCTTTGGCCGCCCGCATGATTACTATGCATATGAATATCAGAAGATAGATGGAGCATGGTATGAAAAGCGCAAACCTTTCCAACAGTATCATATCATTAGTTCTGTTACAGACATTATGGCAAACCAGATGTCTCCAAGTTCTAAGGCAATCAAAACTTGCGCGGTTGGTCTTTATTCTGTACAAGGCAGTTTTGGAACAACTTCGTCTAAGAAGACAGACCCAATCTGGGTGGACAAGAATATATTCCCTGAATATCAGCAAACGATGTTCTTTGATACAAAGTTGTATGGCGCTTCAGCCAGACCGTTAGGCGCAATATCCGACATAAAGAACTTTATATTCTCGTCTATCTCTAATGACTTTTTGGATAGATGCTTTGATGGAACAGGTTCAGTTCGTAATCATCATGCCATGGCAACAAAGATGACAAAGAATGCTCTTAAAGAATCTATATGGAATATGTACCAAGGGCCTGTCATCATCTTAGGTGACCCGACAATCAAACCATATGACAAAGTTCATATGAATGATATGTTCCAGAATATAACCGGGGCATTCCAGGTTCGAGACGTAGTTGAAACTTTCTCTGTATCAGAGGGGTATACAACTGCTATTTATCCAGACCTTATCGCCACAACTAAAGAAGGCGCTATTGATGAAATCCGCAGTCAAACGGCTTTGGAAATGGCTGGGCAGGTAGCTGCAGGAGCTTTCGCTGCTATTACGTATATGACTACAGCTGCTGTTGCTAGATGGGCATATTCAAAAACCCTCACCGCTATGGCAAATAGCGCAGCTGGCAGGGGCGCGACAAGTATGGCACAAACTCTTTCGCAGTGGGCTCAAAAAGCAACCGAAGGTGGCACAAAGGCCTCTAAGGCTGTGGCAAGACTTCAATCACTAGGCACTTCTTTTGGGAAGGTAGGACAACGTGTATCTGAACTCTTTTCCTCTGTAGGCAACTCCACTGCTGGAAAACTGCTTGGTCGTCTTGGTATTCCAGTGACTGTTGGTTTCTTTGCTATCGGAGGACTGAAAGACAACCTCACTACTGCATGGGACAATCGTAGAGCACTGACCCTATTCCCAATGAAACATTTTGGAAGAGTTTATGTTGCAGGTATCGATGGTCATACAGGTTTGTGTTATGGCGCTCCAAATTACAATGGAGAAGGCTTGTTCGGCCAACTCTTTGTCGAAGGAACTCAGAAGTTTAAAAACGGTGCACCGTGGTTGTTTAAGGCCGTAAATGCTCTCTGGAAAGACGGGCCATTTGCCCAAGCTGACAGTGCTTACCGAGCCAAGTTGATAGAGTCAAAAGGCGGCATTGCTTCAGAAGAAGGCTTTTCTCAGAAAGCAGTGGAAGCTGTCAACGGAAGTACTGCAGAGTTATTCCAGTCAGCAAAAGTTAATCCGATGGTTCCCAGAATGTCGATTAACGATCGCAACGATAGACAGAAAATCTGGCAAGCATATTCAATCTTACCTCAAGAACCCGGCATGAGCCTTACAGAAGAACGAATCTGTAAACATCCTAATTGGCAAAATATGGTTCCAGTATTCGAACTTGAAGGCCTGAAACAGTTCATTGATATGGGTTTCTTTAGAATCATATCAAGAGGTAAAGGGTTTGATAGCTCGGTATCGGATCAGATAAAATGCATATACTTAACAAAGCCAGGCGAACCTTCAACATATGTAGCTGTAAATGCTTTTGTAAAAGAAAAGAACGGAATAACCACTTACGATATTCCATACTTAAACAAACATGCAACAAGCATTCTTCAGCAAATTGTTCAGATTTCTTATGAGTGTATGTTGGGCACCGAACAAACCCGTGACGTATATCGCTGGTATCAGCAAAATGCAGGAAGTTACCTCGTTTTAACTTCTGCACTCGTAGCAGGTTCAACGGTAGGTGTGTCAGCTTCCGGCTTCGCATTTGAAATTCAGGCGTCTTCTGACATTGCAGGAAGGGCTCTCAATGATGCAATTTCCCGTCTTGAAGCTGAATTCAAAAAGAACCATGAGAAAAATGAGAAATTCCAGGAAAATATTTTTGAAAGCAAAACAGAGGCGCGTAAGGCAAAAATAGTAGTGCGTCCACCAGAGGTTGAAGCATAATGGAATTAAAAAGAACTCTGACGGAAAATGTAGTAAACCCGCTCTCTCGTGCGAGGGCGGGCGGCTACACCGTTGCAATAGTAACAAAAGCAGACGAACACTCCAATCGATGCACAGTAAGATTCCGAGATAAAAATGGTAATCTTACAAACAATCCTGGAGTAATGGTTGACTTACGAAATGCTCAGGAATGGTTTCCAAACGTCGGAGACCTAGTAATATATGATATGTCTAAAAACGATGGATTGATTGTGTCTCAATATACCGAAGACTACAACAGTGAAATCCGTGGTCTGAAGACACTAGATAATGACAGAATGGCAGACGGTGAATCCAGCGTTGTTGGAGGTACGATAATTTAACTGCCGATGGAGGAAGCATGTCAGATAGTGAAGAAAGATTAAAAATTACCCTTGCAGCAAAAAAACCGGAAGACTTTGAACCAAAGCTTTCTAAGATAAGAGATAAAGCTGCAAACTTGAGTCGCAGGCAGGACAAAGGGCTAGTCAATGAAAACGGCGGCAGAACTTCTATCGCCTTACGTGATAACAAAGTAAATATAGCTGCATCCACAAATGCCAACTCAAAAGTAGATGGTAAATCGCAACAAATTATTAATGTATCTTTTGAAGAAAAGACTATTACCAATCGCAGAAGCATTGAAACAGACGAATTGGCTATTAACGGTCACAAGATAAATCCTGACCTATGGGAGTATACCGATTTTAAGGTATATCAAGACCAATATGGCGGAGCGCATCAGGTTGGCCGATTCAATATTCTTGGTTCGGTTTTGGTAAAAGCATGGGATCACCAATTAGGACGATACATGTTGATTAGACGCCCTGCTTTTATGCCAATGTTCGCTCCAATACTGAATGTTCCAGAAATCAATGAAGCTCTCGATATTCAGGACCCATCTAAATTGGTTCATGACTATCCTGCAAAGCAACAGTCACAATCTGCAGCAGAATGGTATAAACAGGTTCTTGCCACTAAAGATGAACGCCTCAAGAATGGTGAAAACCTTACGGATACACAATTCAACACACCTAATGGCGGTGGTGGAGCAAGTGATAATGCCATGCTCAACAAGACAATCCAGTACGCAATTCAGCTTGCTGGTTCTATGTGCTATTATCAAATGGGCGGAGGCGGCCCAAATGTTTTCGACTGCACTGGTTTTGTTTCTTACGTGTTTAATAAGACTGGATGGCCTATCCCTGTATGTCATGGAACAGCTTTTGATTCAGCATTTTTGGGCGCAGGTTTTACACGACTTCCATATCCTGGAGCACAAGGGCTCTTACCTGGAGACGTGTTAAATACAAGCAGTCACACAGAGCTTTATATCGGCAACGGAAAACAAGCTGGTGCTCATTCATCTGCAAGCGGAGTTAGCGTGAATGATCTCGATGTATCACGTAACTGGGAATATATTTTTAGATATCAAAAATAACCGACTAGAAAGGAAAAGAACAATATGTCAGTATTTGATTTATCGCGGTGGCAACCTGCAGACCGTATTGAGGAACTTGTAAACGGCGGGAATTGTGATGGCGTAATCTTAAAGCTCGGCGAGCGCAATACAAAAACAGGTGAAATTGAACTCGACCCGATGTTCATCACTCATGTGAACGAAGCAGTTCGCTTTGGTCTGCCGTATGGCATTTATATCATGAGTCGCGCAATTGATGCGAAAGAGGCCATGGAAGAAGCAGAATGGGTAAACGACCGAGTTGCTGAACTCCTGAATGGGCAGGAACCCTTACTGGGAACATGGTTTGACCTTGAACGTCCTGAAGTCAAACGAGATGGTATTTATGAAGATATTGCAGAGGCTATCCTGACCATGCGCCAATGGTGGAACGACAGCACAAAAATTGGCATTTATGCGTCTTACTCTTACTTTGAAAACTTTCTCGACATTAACGACATGGTTATAAACAACATTCCAGTTTGGAATGCACAGTATGCTCCAGTAGATTCTATGACCCAAAATTATCCTCTTGTAAAAACAGTTTTGTGGCAATTCACGACTCATAATGACTATCAAGATGAAAACGTCTGGTATGGTTGGTGATTAATATGGCGGAAAAACAGGAGTCTCAAAAAAATCAACAGAATCCTGAGAAAGTAGAAACAGACCCCAAGAAGATTAAAAAGAAAAAATCCAGAGTAGCAGCCGCAAAGGAGAAGCTAAAACAAGGCGCCGTCGCGTTGAGCAGCTCTACCGAAAAAAAGATGGAAAAAGAAGCAAAGCAGGTGGTAAGCACATCTTCGGATGTGCTATCTGTCTTTGCTAAAACAGGTAAGCTGGACTCTCAGCGCCTAAGTAACTCAGTAAAAGATTTTTCCAAGTCATATGCTCAAATGTGGTTGGTACAAACTATCGCGAAAGAAATCGTCAAAAAAGAAGACGAGAAAAAGCTCTCAGTTGATAAAGAGGCTGACGCCGCAAGAGCGTATGTGAAAAACACATTTGGCAATAAAGAATTCCAAAAAAGCATTGAAGAAAAGGTTTCAACAGGAGTGAACAAAGCACTTGATTCTCGAATTGAACAAGCAATTAATAGCAATTTGGATTCGAACATAAAGTTAGTCAATCATACCGTTGAGACTTTTTCAACGCAAGCTACGACAAAAATAGCTGAATTCTCAAAACAACTGAATTTAACGGAAAAAATCGGCGCAGTAGAAAAACTTACCAACGCACTTGGAACCAATCTTTTGTCGTCAGGTTCTCTCAACGACGTTCTAAATAAAGACAAGGCAGGTTGCTTCGGCGGAACTTTATCAGATTCTTCTACTAAAGTAGACCTTGGTAAAGTGGAGTCTGCCATCTCTAGTAAAAAGTTTCTTAAGAAAGTCGAAGGCGTACAAGGCTCTCTTCTTCAGGCCTCTAAACAGCTTCAGCAGGCAACTAAAGAAGTTCAGGCGGCAGAGAAGAAGATTAGAGAAACTATCAAGGTTTGGAAAGAGCAGCTTACAAAAGAAGTTCAAGCATTTGCCAAAAGAATCTTTTCTTCGGTTAAAGACGTTATTGTCTCTGGGATTCGCAACATGGTTAAATCATGGTTTGGGCCGAAGAAAAAGAAAGACGATAAAAAGGCTACTGAACAAAAAACGGAGAAGAAATAATGTTTGACTTACAATTGACAAATACCGGAGATATTGTTTTTGACGAAGATATATTTCCTCATGAATGTGTTGTTCAGTTTCGGTTATGCAATGGAGTAGGGCAACGTGTCCAATTTCTTTGCCGCCCATACAAAAAACAACCGAAAAAGCCAGCAGGCCAAAGGGTTAGTTTTCAGTTTGGTGAAGAAGACCATTTTAGCATGACCACAAGCTCCATAGAGGATATAAATGAAGCTATACAGTTTGTTAAAACACAGCTTCGGACAGAATATGGCGATGTAACGGATAATGCGATAGGAACAAACTTTTATACGTTCAAGCATAACGTCATAAAAAAAGAAGAAGATTTGACAGAAATCCAAACACGAGCGACGGAGATTATCCTTGAAATTCTTCCTGAAGCAACTGTAGACGTCCAGTTTAAAACTGGCAAAGGATATTTTTACTGTCAAAACATCGAAGTAACGATTACAATGCCAGATAATTATACAGCCAGTTTTATACTTTAAGCAAGAGAAGACCCGCAAGCCTGCGGGTCTTTGTGTTTATCGGTTTTCTTTGTAGTAATATATAAGCAAAGATATTTTTGGAGGTAATTCCTAGTGAGAACAGCCAGCGAGGTACACAGTGATCTGCGCGACCGCTTTAAACAGAGAACTCAAAAAGACATCCGGCGCGGAGGCGTTATAGATCAGATCTTCGCAGCTGAATCAAAAATTGTAGAGGATGCCTACATTGAAATAGAGAATAACAAAAACCCGCATATCTGGACAAACCTTGATTCCGTAGGGTTAGACCGCACAGGGTATTTTGTTAATATTCCCAGACAAGAAAACGAAAGCGATAATGACTACATGTATCGCATTATGAACTGGACATATACCCGATCTACTTCAAACATTATTGCGATTACCGATGCGCTTTTAAACATGAAATACGCTTCAGACGCACAACCGTTTCCAGGAATTTACGGGGCAGGAACAATTTCTATTTACATAATCCCCAAAGAATATTCTGAAGAAACTATACAAAACGCTATACAAGAAGCGAAAGAACGGCTATCTTATGTCGTAGACCCGGCAACATACATTGAGTACAAGATACCTAAGATTAAGCCTGTAAAGTTTATCGCACAAATAAGCTCAACGGTTGGGGATATCGAATACTTAAAAACAAGCATTGAAAAACAAGTTCATGATTATGTAAACGCCATTGCCCCGAAAGATACGATGTCTATTGGTAAAATTAATAAGATAGGCATGGAAATGGCAAACGTTGATTACTTCAATGTAATCATGACATACATAGATGATGAATCAAAGACAGATATCTTCTTCCTTCAGGATTTGGATACGAAATTCCTCTTTGATGAAATCATTTGGGAGACAATAACAAATGATTAATTATAAAAAGTCATTAAACAAAGCAAAGGGGTACTTTCCCAGTCATACAGATTTTCGGAAACGAACCGATAAATCTATTGGCGGCGCGGTACTCCATGCTATGTCAAAGGAATCTGACAATATTCAAGACACTATAGAAGAATACAAAAAAGACTTCTTCTTATTATGTTATACCGGCAGGGAAGAAACCATCCCTGCATATTTTTTTGTTACGCCAGTAGGGATTGCAGATAAAATTACTGTCGATGGATATATCATAACAACAGATGTTGAAGTCTTTTATTCAGACTTTAGTACATACATTTTGTATCAAGACGGTTTTTTAATCATCCATCCTTCTGCTCTTGAAGATGGCGCCGATTCAATTTCTTATATTGTAAACGACATATATACATATAAAAGCAAACTAGAATATCAGCATATCTGGAATGTCTTTGATGAATTTGCACTGTTTGCAGGATTGAAGAGACTTGAAAATGAAACCAATACAGAGCTTGCATGGAGAACGCTTCAGGTTTTCAAGTCATGGCCCAGCTCCACCAATCAGGGTTTAAAGAATTCAATAAAGAACATTCTCATCAATTACGAGAAAATATCAGATGATGATATTTCCATAGAAGTGCCAACTGCAGAGAACCTTGCAGAAGAGCTTCCGTCTGGCGAAGATGTGTATGAACACATTACTCAGTACAACCGAGATTTATTCAGAACGAAAAAATGGGACTCATCTTTATGGGAGCATAGCTTTAAAAAGTTAGGTTATCTTGCACACCCGTGGGATAAGCAGCCCAAAGAAGTAAAGAACGGGATCGGTTTTGGCAGCGATGTCAAAGTTGACTATCTGCGTAACTTCAATGGGGAAGATACGACCAGAGCTATCATTACGGGCTACAAGAAAGACCGCAAAACAGTCTATGACTATGTTCGTAATAACAACATAGAGACAACCATTCCCCTTAAGTTGACTAAGTATGAAGATACAATCACTCCTAAGAAAGTAGAGTTTAGGGTTACGGCTTCAGAGGTGCAGAAGATAAATGCTCAAAAAATCTTTATCGATGCATTCCAGAAGCAGACAGGAACAATCTCTTATCCTATCTCTGACCTGTATGTGTCATCCGAGAATGTCATTCAAGAGCCAAGAAACAAGGTCTTAGCAAACAAAACTTATCGACTGCGGTTTACAGCGAAATCAGCATACGATGACATGTCTATCTTCAAATGTTCTCTTCAGCAAGGCAGCCAGTCAAAAGACCTCAGAAAAGAGGGCGGGAAATTCAAATTCAAAAAAGGCGTTTTGACAAATGCAGATATCTTGGCTCATGTTAACTCAACGATTGGCATGAAGAGCTTTGACAATATTGTAAATGTCAACAATGGATTCTCAATCGAGAGTACCGCCAAACCTGCAGTAGCAAAAATAGATGTCACGGGAATGTCTCAAGCCATTATCCAGTATGAGACAGAATGCCAAGAAGTAAACGTAACCGACAACAGCGCTATCGTAACTGCTTCAGAGAATTTTAAGCTCAGCAATGATGGGCGCGCCTATACCGCATCTACGACCGACTCATTGAGTACGATTCAGATTTCACTGAAAAGTTGCGGTTCATATTCTTTTGAGTTAGCGAAGAATACTGGCAATATCCCTCAGGGGTCTATTATTGTCACGACGATTATTGACGGCAACGCCACTCAAGAAATATACACAAACGCAACGACGATTAGCAAAAAGTTCAAAGAGACAACAGATGTTCAGATTCTCATAAAGAAATACGGGCAAGCGCCTGTAACAATAAAAAATATCTCCGCTTGCCGTTACAAGGTGACACTTACAACAGACAAGGGAGATTTGGTTGTAACACCAATGTCAAAACGTCTGCCTGTGTTTAGCGGATCGAATCTTCTTACCGTAACGATTGAAGCGTATACTGCTTTTTCTCCTGTCGTTAAATTCGTGCACGTTGGTTCCTCTTTGCTTAATGCAAAACATGACATAGAGTTTACGCCAACCACAAATGGCTTTTTGGATATTAAAAGCTCGTGCAAAGTTGCGTTATATGATATAAGCTCAGGGGTAAAGTTGCTGTCAAATAACTACGTAACAACTCCTTTGTATCGAAACACATCAACGTCTGTTGGTTATATAGTTGTTGACACTAGCAGTTTTACGTCTATTGTTAGTTCATCCCCTGTAATTCAGCACACGTACAAAGGACAACCCCTTGACTATATTGAATTACGACCGGGAGAAACAATAGATAATATAATCATTTCAGGCACAAAGCTTTCGTCTATCAGCTCTAAAACACTTTCCAGTCTTTTATACAATGACACTGCTAATTACGAAGTATACGTATCCAGAGCAACATCTTCGTTCATCGTTAAAAAAGGCGGCAACACAGAACTCAAACCGCTAAAGCGTGAAGATATTGATGGCAGAGCAGACGTTGTAAAGATCTCTGGAGAAATCGAATCCCTTACAGCAATGTTCATTGTTGACAGCGAAAAAGACGTTACTTCTGTCGGTTCCGAGCTTGACCGCAACTTTGAAACATTGACCCTTATCCCTCACGATAAGCAAGACTTCGTTGCGTATAACTCTATTTATATGCTTTCTGAAGAAAAGCGCGGCTTCCCATTAGCTAATACCTTTTATCCTATCATGTCATTTACAGAATTGTATTTTTACAAGATATCAGACATCAATGCTGAAAATGAGAATACAAGCGTAAAGTTTATTCATGATAACGGAAATGAACAGAACTGGTCTGTAGGAGTTCCTGCTAAGGGGCTTGTCGCCAAAACAAAGGTTGATTTTAATAACACGCAGACATATGAAATCAACATATCTTACCTGCGCGATAGATATATTCTGTCTAATGAAATCCCTTTGCCGGATTATTTTTCTATAGATGGAAATCAAAAAGAACTTGCAGAATTTATCATATCTCCACCAGAGGGCATGGCCATAACCAGCACACCCATAGAGGTTGAAGAAACAATCTATGCTGAAAATGACGGCTTTAATAAGTTGCAGTATTCCAATGTCAAGATTCTTACTATAAAGAACAGCTCTGGTTTGCTGGTAACTTCTTATGATATTCTTCCAACTGAAGGTATTCTTATCTGGAAAGATGCTGCGCTCGCAGGCAAGAGCTTAAAAATAAACTACATAGTGCAGAAACCAATATCGATTGCCTACGTTGATGACAACCTTCTCTACAAGGAAGTATCTTATTCCACTGGAGCATACAAGAAAATCGGGCCAGTCATAACAATGAATGACTTAGAAGACGGGGCAACAATCCCGGTGTCATTTGATGAAGAGCCGGATAAAGTTACGGTATCTTTGAGTAATGATACATTTGAGTCTATAGTGTCTCCTGATTTAAAAACCGTAAAGATAATCAAAATAACGGACACAGATAAATTAGCTTACCATAATGGTTATTTCTATGACAGCGGCCAAGAGTTCTGGCAGTTCTGTAATAAATACGAAGATACTACAGACCGTATGGCCAACGTAAACTTAGAGAACGTAACGAGGCTCGGCAATCAGTTCTTGTTCAGAATGAAGTCAACAAACTTATTGCCATACTCATCCATGAACGCAGACACGTTGACCCTGTTATGCGATATGGACTTCCAGAAAAAGCGATTCGAGAACATCAGCAAGCTAAACAGTTTAACAGCATGTAACACGTTAAGTAGCTGGCATGGCTTTAATATGGACATCTCCCTTTGCTCTGCAGTAAACGATATCGGTATTAATTTCAAGGAAAAAAGCAGCGACGTTGTTTCTTACGCCGTCTTTGAAATTACGGACTACATCTCAAAGAACGATATCATATCCATGTGGACATCTGGACAGTTGAACGTCTACTTCACTCAGGAAACACAAAAGGATAATATGTCTTTTACGAAGTCTGTATGTATAGACGAAGACGCCCTGAAGACTTTCTCTAAGACGCAGGATTTTGTGTATTACATCATGAAGGAGCCACCTTCACCAGAGACACGATACTATATCGTAGTTGTTGGTAATGGAGCGATAGATGACATTATTATCAAGAAATATACGAATCTTGCAGATATGATGTCCTCACATACAAAGAACATCAACAAGCTTGGTTTTGCTTTCCATGAGCAGCTTGTTCCAAACTATACGCATAAGCTTGTCTTTGACAAAGTAGGGTCTAGCTATAAAAATCTTGAAATTAATAGCTCTAATGTTATTCGTCCTAGTACAACGGTCGAATGGGGGCTTACCCAAATTGAAAGATTTGAAATTGACGACTGTACATTTATAGGCGGCGACCAACATAAAGATTGGGTTATTGCAACAAGAAATGATACGGTGCTCACCACCCCGTCATTTTATATTTCAAATCAGGCTTCGGCTCAAAAGGTATTTATAAAAGTCAATGATGTATTCTCAAAGCAACTTAAAGGATTTACGATAAAAGCTTATGGTTGTTCTTTCCGAAATGGGAAATACACGAAATTCTTTGAGGCACAAGACACGAATATCGCCGAAATTTCTGGAGACAACATTCCCAACTTTATCAAAGTCGAAATCTGCATGACAAAAGGACAAGTTGTAAATAGCGTAGATGTTTATGCTAAATATGTAGAGCGCGACAACGTAACCAACGTTGCTAGTATGCCGAAAGATGGCGGCGAGGTTCTGTCAAAGATATATGACCTTGGCGATGTCTACAAGTTTAAAATTAGCGGTGTAGACTTTGAATCTAACCAAGCGCAAAATATCAAAATATATGTGCGCGCATTCCGCGAAAACAAATATGATTTTGTCGCTACAGACTGGATAGAATATGTCAATGGAAGCGAATCGGGCATTGCTCCAGTTTCGTTTGATGATTATCGCTTATTGCAATTTAAGGTTATCGTTACAGGACAAGATACGCAAATTACGATAAAAGACTTCGATGTTGAGGTAATAAGCTAATGCTACAAAACAATACACGAATTGAATCACTTAACGGCATGCACTTTTACGAACAAGACGTTTGCATGCTTGACTATACATATGCACAAGACTTCAAGGCTGTCTTTACTCTTGATTACGTTTCCCCTGGCTTTGGCCTTGTCATTGCAACAGAAAAACGAGGAACAAAGGACGAGAGCAACAATGCTTTTCTCTTTAAGATTGGCTTAAATAGTTACACTGTTTACCATAAATGGCTGTCAGAACAAACAAAAATAGCTACGGGATCTGTTCCCGTAGCTTCTGACGGCAGTGAAAAAATCTTGACCTTTAAAAAAACGGGGCGCTTTATTACACTATACAACCGTTTAAAAGATAGAAATGTAGACCTTGAAATTGCGGGCTTCCAAATTCCCGAAAAATATTTTTCATCTAAATATCGTATTGGTATCTATTCTAATGCAGGAAATACTGTTAAGAATTTATCCATTTATGATTTGCGCCCACAATTCTGGTTCACGAATATCCAGAACACCAATGGTGGCAGAATCTCTTTCAAGAGAGACTGTTTTATTATCGAGCAGGCCGAAAAGCCAATCGAACTGGAACAGCAAAACATACCGCTTGAAAAGGGCACGTACTGGTTATCATATGACGTTGAAGCCGTAAACGAAAAAATGTGGCTCAAAACATATCTGTTCCCATCTACTGAAGATAAAATAGATGCTCCAAAGAAAAACCTTCTAAAAGAAGATGGCTCCTTTATTTTAGATGAGCCTATGAATGTGAACATTCTTTTTCAGGGAAAGTCATGCAGCGTAAGCAATATCGCCATCAAGAACGACCCAAACCAATCTTATGTAAGCACAGAAGGTAGTGCAGTAACAAAAGAGGGTAGCAAGTGTTCTATTGATTTGCCGGATTTAAAAGCAGTAGAGTGGAGCGGCGCAATTAACGCAATTCCTATTGACAAGCTCACGGATAAAGTTTCGTACTTTATCGAAAAATTTGGCATAGAAAAAGATATCTACTCCTTGAATTTAAATCTGAAAGAACACTACACGTTTAAATTTGAACTTGTTTCAGGAAACTCTTGGAGATTTTCCATACAGAAGGACTCCGGTACGGTGTTCTTTACAGAGGTTCAAACAAGCACGGAAGCTATCCTGCAGCTGTTCTTTAACATAGCGGGTTATATCGACAAACTTCTTCTTACTATGAAAAATGGCGAAGTAATAGACGTCATGAATCAAAAGACGTATAAAAAGTTCGTGCCTATGGATATCCAAAGTCCTATCATTGTAACAGATGAATACAACGCTCCGTTTGACCTGTCTTCTTGCTATCGCTACATAACGTCTTCAGACGCGTATATCTTTACCAACTATGCTCGCGAAGTTTACCTTCCAAAAGAAGGAATTGTTCTGGACAATGAAGTCTTATCGAGCGCAAACTCGCTGATTGTCTATGGCATACCTGGAGATATTGATAAAGATAAAATATATGACATAAGCTCTCCGAAGAAAATCAACTCTATCGATGAATGCGTAGAGGCATATGATATTATAGGCGAAGAGTATTACAGCCTAACGGATGGCAGGATGCTTGAGTTAAGTCAGGAAATATTAGACGGCAGATACAAAAACGTAATCGTTGAGTATTTAAAAGCAGATAGCTATGCTATTAATGTAGATAGTGAAACAGAGCAGTACGAAGTAGATATAGCGACCGAGAAACCGAAATTTATTGTTACATACGACATGGAAGAAGATGGGTCTATTGAGTCAACTAAAGTTATTGACGGAATCGCGCCGGAAGATAACTCGTTCATATCGTTATACCGCAAGGAGGAGCCATGAAAATCTATCCATCTAATCATGTTTTCAAGCAAAGCAAAGATGTAAAAATGAATACAATACCTCTGGGGTATATTGAAAAACAAATGGTTCCAACGAACATTGTCGTAGAGAAGTCAACCAATTTTATGTCAAATTCCATCGTAAAACTGTCTCCCTATGATGCTTTTGACACAGATGACTTCCTACTGTTTGACAATGATAGAAAGATTACCAAGGCAAACTTTAAATTCAGAAATCATAAATACATCTATGAACCAGAAGGGTCTGTTGAATTTACGCCCGAAGAGTTCTCGGTATCGGCCCTGATTAAGAAAAATATGATTTACAACACTGCAGTAAATTATGATTTAAAGATTGCTGTAAGTAATATTCAGGAATGGCCCAATCTTATGTCCATTTTCGGTGATGCTCCTATTCGCGGGATATGCCCAGCAAATATTTCGGTCAATGGAATGTCTACACAGGACTCGTCGTTAATCAACGGAAGCATAGATGAATCTGATTTTGTTTTTATCTCTACTCCAGATGGAGTTCACTATCATGATAATACAAATATCAATTTCGATGAAATCCTAAATGGACATGCCAATATATGGCTCTCCGTTACGAATGACCAAAAAATGTTTTTCCCGCTTAGAACGAAATCTTATATGTCTTCGTTTAAGCGCCCAAAATTGTATAACAGTGATTATGAGTTCACAGAAAAGAACTACAACTATAGAGTTGCTACTCATATGGAACTTCCAGAGTATCTCAACAAATTAATCCTAGTAAACAGCATTCTTGCAAACGGCCCTGAGTCCCCTATTATCATTTTAGAGAAGCTGAACGGCGGATATATCATAATCTCCAGAAGCACACTGTTTGATAACTTGAGCGACAATGCCCACTTTATCTATGAAGTGCTGATGCAAATATATCTTATATCATACATGAAATCAGCAACAACAACACTGTGGATAACAGATGTACCAGTTGATTATATACAGAACCTGCAGCGACCCTTCGGAAAAACACATAAGGCTGTTAATATAGATGACCTACTGGATAAGTCTATCTCTGAATTCAGTGGGTATAACATAATGGATATATTCGTTGACAATCCGTACGTCATGTATGAGCGAATGGACAATAACGGAAATTTACACTTCAAAAAACTCTCTGGAAGAGTCGATCCTAAAAAAAGCAAGACGGATGTATCGATTTATACCACTAGAAACACGGTAATCTTATATAAGACGAACACACTTCAGAAAATCGAAGATAGCGTTCGAATAGATACCTCGATTAACGATCAAAAAAATCGTTTTGCTGTTACCGTAAACCCCTTCTGCAGTTCATCATATAGATTGTGCTTAACCAAGCCAGTGAAATTGATTATACCAGATATCACTAAGGAGTATTCCATAGTAGCACTTCCAGTAGATGCTGATGGAGAAAGCAAGCTCATGCTCACTGACAGAGCAGAAGATGTTCCAGATAGCGCAGTACATATTGCTCAAGTTCGTGTCATCGGTGAAAACGAAGAGCGTTGCGTTGACATCCGCCAGAGAGGCGGCGGTCTTCCTGAACGGGAAGCAGATGATTACGATATGATGGATATCGGCAACTTATATGGCCGACCATATCGTATCGGTACTTCTCTGATTGTAAAACTTCCTCGCCGACTGGAGCAATACGATGAGAAAATTCAAAGCTCTATTGAACAATACAAAAATGCAGGAGACCTTGTTACGGTATTATATAGATAAGGAGCCTCGGTTTTGAAAGAAAACAAACTTAAGACGTTAGATTTTCGCGAAGGCATTCGGGCTTCTGACGTTAATTATAATTTCGATATCATTCGCGGCTGGGTTGAGCGCGAGAGACTTCGTACTTCAGGATGGGGAATTGTTGAAGGTTTCGACTTCTCTTATCCGAACAATGATTTTGTAATTCACATAGGTGAAGGCACGTACATAAACAAAAACGGCGAAGAGCAGTTTGTTGATACAGCGTCAATTAGTTGCGGCGCACCAAAATACGAAACGATTACAGAAGAAGTTATTGTTTCCGATGATGGACGAATCCGTTTAAAATATGTTCCATATTCCCCATCACGGTATGGCTTGATTGAGTATTTCCCTCCGAGCGAGAATGTTAAGCCACTAACTTCAGAGCTTTCCGTAATCGACAGAGATGCTCCGTCAATGAAGATGCCTATTATTACGGTGGTCGGAAACATGATAACTGTTTCCGCCCCCGATTTTGCTGGAAAAACAGCAAAAATAACTTATCGCTATTGCGATGACAGGATTGACGCCATCCTCCTTGGAGAAAACGGACTGTACTACAGAGAAATCGGTATTAACTCAACTTCTCCGTCCAAAACAGACTTAGACTTAACCAACAAATACATAATTGGTTTTGCACATTGGATTGTTGGCAAGACAATTACCGTTGAATTCATCACAGAAGGGCGAACTTACCGGCCCGTCTATACCGACTCTAATAACATTCTGTATTTGAATGGTGAGGTTTATAAGAAACCAAAGTTTATCTACTTTACAGAACCAGAAGAACCACAGCCTGATGATATGTGGTATGACCGTGACAACAATCTGTTAATGGCTTGGGAGCTTTCAGGCGGTGTCTATGGCTGGCGCGTAGTTAATGATTTTACATCAACTCCGCTCCGCGAAGTTAAGATTTGGACGGCCAACAACTTCCCGTCTGATGGTATGACTTTTAAGTTCAGAGATGACGAAACCAATCTTCGTTTTATTCCAGGGACTCATGCCTTAGACATTATCATTGACCAGCAGATTGTCATGGAAGACCAATTTTCAGAACTGGTAATGCCGGGAGCACAACCCTATTTGTCAAGCGGTATTGGTTTTAAATTGAATGCACCTCTTGACAGGTCTACGGTTGTTCAGGCAATCATCCATCACTCAGTAAAAAATGCACCGCTTCGAAATGTTTTTCAGCGCGCAGCAATCTTTGTTTACGAAAACTTCCAAGTATATTCAACGTCTAATCCAAATAAAATATTCCATACCAACTTGGAATACGCTCTTTTGGATGACCAAATTGAAGTATTTGTCAACGGAGAGCGCCTAAATAAAAACACTGATTTTGTTGAATTACGAGATGATGGAACAACACTTGCAAGTAATGGCGATGAAAACAAGATGTCCCATTACTTCAAGGTAGTAAAAACATTATCTCCGGGCGACAAAGTTACATATAAACTTTCCCGTCACGTTTGGAGCTATGACCAGCTCAACACTTTCGTTGATGAAATCAAAAAGACGGCAGAAGATGCATTAGCCTTAGCAAATCAGGATAAAAAAGATATCCAGACGCTTGAAGCAAACATTTCTACACAACTTGGGAATCTTCATACAAAGATTTCGTCAATAGAACAAACCCTGCAGACGTTAAATCAGTATCGCAAAAAGACAGATAAAATAACTATTGCAGATTTAAATGCCGATGTAAAACAAAAAATCTACAATAACTTCCAGATGTATTCATTTAGCGCAACGGCGCCAGTTGGCGATAGCACGAAGATACAAAACGTTACTCAGAAAGATTGTATTTTTGTTAGCTATGTTAGCGAAGGTTTCTGTTCTCAGCTTACATTGGGACAGAACGCTGATTATATCATATCGTACAATGCTGCAGATAAAACGGCGCATATCTTATTGAACGCTGAACTGCAAGCTTCAGGGGCTGTTGTTATTGTAAATGTAATACGCTTTGGTATTTAATGGATAGGAGAACACGATGCAGGATCCTAAAATAACATGGTATGTAAAAAATGCTACCGATAAAGCGTTTACGCAAGAAGAAACATTTTATGCTGGTAGCTACAATAAACAAGTCGATATGGAGCTAATCTTTGAAATATGGAATAACCGATATGGACTCCAAAAAGTATCTGACTTGAAAAATTTCAATATAACAATCGGCTTTGACCATTACGAAGACAGTGCCTTACTTCAGTATTGTTTCTTCGAAAAAGACGGAAGGGAATTAGACAGCACCATTGATGACGGCATTATGACCGTTATAATACCGTCATCTGTTGTCATTTCTGGAAAAGAGAACGATGGTTCTAAGCAGCATACTGACAATTACATTCAGATAAAAATGCGTTTAGCTATTCCAGATAACGTAACGATAAAACCAAATGATTTAAAGACAATGTTTTTTGACATAGTGAATATTCAATAAAGGGAGACACGTAAATGAGTAAAGTTTTTAAGTTTAAAAATTCTACAAGTAAAAAGGTAGAGGCTATTGTTATTAATCCAGCAAAGAGCAATACAATGTTCCCCATGGAACTCTTTGTTTGCGATAAAGAAGATTTGCCGCAGAATGCTGACAAAACGAAACTCTACCTCGCAGGCAATGACCTGTATCAGGGGCAGGGCTTAGGTCAGGCCTTAAAGAAGATAACGGACTCCTTTTCTTTTGATGGAGAAAACATTGACTTCAGCAATTTCAGAACATTAGATTCTAAAATTAGCGAAGAAGATTTGACGCAAGAGCTCATTCAGAAGCTGCAGACTGTAGCTACACCGGGCGCAAACGGAAAATCTGCTTATGAACTTGCAGTAAAGAATGGTTTCGTTGGAAGCGAAAAAGAATGGCTGAACTCTTTGAACGGTCAAAAAGGCGAGCGGGGTGAAGCCGGAGCTCGTGGCGACAAAGGTGAAACTGGCCCGCAAGGTCCGAAAGGCGATACTGGAGCACAAGGGCCTCAGGGCGAACAGGGTAAACAAGGCTTGCCTGGTGCTGACGGTAAAGATGGAGTTGACGGCAAAGACGGCGCCGATGGAAAATCTGCCTATGAAGTCGCCATAGCTAATGGTTTTAAAGGTAGTGAGTCTGAATGGCTGACATCCCTTAAAGGTTCTGATGGAGTTCAGGGCCCTAAAGGCGAGCAGGGTGTTCAAGGTGAAGTCGGTCCTCAGGGCTTGCCGGGTGTTGACGGTAAGGATGGTAAAGACGGAGCAGAAGGAAAATCTGCTTACGAAATTGCCGTGAAAAATGGTTTTAACGGCACTGAACAGGAATGGTTAAACTCCCTTAAAGGTGTTGACGGTGTTCAAGGCCCGAAAGGTGAACAAGGTATTCAGGGTGTTCAAGGTGAGCAGGGTGCTCAGGGTATCCAGGGGGAAATTGGTCCGCAGGGTCCGCAAGGTGAAGTTGGCCCGCAGGGTGAGAAAGGCGCTGATGGTAAATCAGCTTACGAGATTGCCGTAGCAAACGGCTTCGTTGGTTCCGAATCAGATTGGCTGGCGTCTCTTAAAGGTGAAAGCCTTAATCCTGAAAGCTACTACAGCAAAGCGGAAGTTGACCAGAAAATTGCTGATGCTGCTGCAGGCGAAGAAGTAGACCTTAGCGGATATGCAAAGGCAGATGCCCTGAACGATAAAGCTGACAAAAACGATGTTTATAGCGTTGCAGCTGCTGATGCTAAGTTTGCTACAATAAAAACAGTTGAAGAAAAACTCGCAGAAGTATCCACCATTAAAGGCGATAAGGGTGACCAGGGTGAAGTTGGTCCTCAAGGGCCACAGGGTGAACAGGGCATCCAAGGTATTCAGGGTGAGCAAGGCGTTCAAGGCCCTCAGGGTGAAGCAGGTAAAGACGGCAAAGATGGCGCAAGCGGAAAAAGCGCTTACGAGATTGCCGTAGCTAACGGTTTTGTTGGTGGCGAAGAAGCTTGGCTTGAATCACTTAAAGGCGAAAAAGGCGTCGATGGTAAAGATGGCGAACAAGGCCCGCAGGGTGAAACTGGTGAACAAGGACCGAAAGGTGATCCTGGACAGGATGGTCGTGA
>Ga0326511_10000283_pt1 | contig 42657 bp, 40 predicted proteins | sample 0_2496_0518_D_FD_203701 | JGI IMG/M metagenome (GOLD analysis project Ga0326511, IMG submission 203701) | Bovine rumen microbial communities from UC Davis, California, United States - 0_2496_0518 | ecosystem: Host-associated > Mammals > Digestive system > Stomach > Rumen | place: USA... | reverse complement strand
TGGCTGCGGAAGATTGCGGCAAAGTTGCTTATGATTTGGGCCTAAGAAAAGTGAAGGTCTTTGTCAAAGGACCTGGTCAAGGACGTGAATCTGCAATCCGCGCAATCAACACCTGCGGCATCGAGGTTACCGAAATCACCGACATCACACCGCTGCCCCACAACGGTTGCCGCCCCCCGAAACGTCGTCGTGTGTAATTATTAATCTTAAAAGAACAGAACAACAATGGCAAGATACACTGGTCCGAAAACCAAAATCGCAAGAAAGTTCCACGAGCCTATCTACGGCCCGGACAAGAGCTACGAGAAAAAACCCTATGCCCCCGGTATGCACGGTCAGAACCGTCGCCGCAGCAAGACCTCCGAGTACGGCATCCAGCTCAACGAGAAACAGAAAGCCAAGTACACCTACGGCATTCTCGAGCGCCAGTTCCGCAAACTCTATGCCGAGGCCTCCCGTCGCGGTGGCGTCACCGGTGAAGAGCTGATGAAACTCATCGAGGCCCGCCTCGACAACGTGGTCTACCGTCTCGGCATCGCCCGCAGCCGCGCCCAGGCCCGCCAGCTCGTCTCCCACCGCCACATCGCCGTCAACGGCAATGTCGTCAATGTCCCTTCCTATTCTTTGAGAGAAGGCGACGTCGTCTCCGTCCGCGAGCGCAGCAAATCGCTCGAGGTCATCACCGACTCCCTCGCCTCCCGCGCCAACAACTATCCTTGGCTTGAATGGGACGGCGCCAGCATGAGCGGCAAGTTCGTCAGCTACCCTCAGCGCACCGACATCCCCGAGACCATCAACGAGCAGCTCATCGTTGACCTCTACTCCAAGTAATAGTCCACAGGACGTCAGTCTGAGTCTTGACTTAGACAACAACCCCATCAAAGAAAGAAAGGATAAACAATGGCAATATTATCATTCCAAAAACCCGACAAGGTGGTCATGCTGGAGGCCGACGACTTCCGCGGCACGTTCGAATTCCGTCCGCTGGAACCCGGCTACGGCACTACCATCGGCAACGCTTTGCGTCGCGTCCTTCTCTCTTCGCTCGAAGGCTATGCTATCACATCTGTCCAGATTGATGGCGTCGACCACGAGTTCTCGTCGCTCCCCGGAGTGGTCGAGGACATGACCGACATTATCCTGCGCTTGAAGCAGATCCGCTTCCGCCGTCAGCTGGAGGATTACGACCACGAAAAGCTCACCTTCACGGTCAAAAATCAGACAGTCTTCAAAGCCGGTGACCTCAACAGCAACCTCAACGGATTCCAGGTCCTCAACCCCGAGCTGGAAATCTGCCACATGGAAGCTTCGACCGAGCTGCACATCACCCTCTCCATCGACAAGGGCCGCGGCTACGTCCCCGCCGACGAAAACAAAAAAGCCACCGACCCCATCGGTGTCATCGCCATCGACTCCATCCATACCCCCATCAAAAAGGTCATGTATGCCGTCGACGACTACCGCGTCGAGCAGCGCACCGACTACGAGAAGCTGACGTTCGATATCGAGACCGACGGCTCCATCCACCCCAAAGAGGCCCTCAAGGAAGCTGCCACCATCCTCATCCAGCACTTCATGCTCTTCTCCGACGAGCGCATCACCCTCGACGTCGAGACCAAGCCCGTCCAGGAAGAATTCGATGAGTCCACGGCACACACCCGCCAGCTCCTCAAGACCAAACTTATCGACCTCGACCTCTCCGTCCGCGCACTCAACTGCCTCAAGGCCGCCGAAGTCGAAACCCTGGGTGACCTGGTGTCCTTCAACAAAGCCGATCTGCTCAAATTCCGCAACTTCGGCAAAAAATCGCTTACCGAACTCGAAAACCTCGTCGCTTCGAAAAACCTCGAATTCGGTATGAATGTATCAAAGTATAAATTAGATAAAGAATAAGAAAGAATATGAGACACGGTTGCAAAGTTAATCATCTGTCAAGAACCCACGCCCACCGCGTGGCCATGCTTTCCAACATGGCCTCCTCGCTCATCCTGCACAAGCGCATCGAGACCACCGTTGCCAAAGCCAAAGCCCTCCGCGTATACGTCGAGCCCATCATCAACCGCTCGAAAGAGGACTCCACCCACAACCGCCGCATTGTCTTCAGCTACCTGCACAGCAAAGAGGCCGTCAACGAACTCTTCCGCGAAGTGTCGCAGAAAGTCGCTGGCCGCCCCGGTGGCTACACCCGCATCCTGAAGACCGGCATCCGTCACGGCGACAACTCCGAGATGGCCATCATCGAACTCGTCGACTACAACGAGAACATGCTCAAAGAGGCCTCCTCCAAGAAAGCCAAGACCACCCGCCGCTCGCGCGCCAAGAAAGCCGACGCCGCTGCCCCCGCAGCCGCCGAAGCCCCCGTCGCCGAGGAAGCCCCCAAGGCCGAGTAACACAACCATCCCCCGCAAGGGGAAACCCCAACACAAGCCCCGCCGGACGCGCAGCGTCCGGCGGGGCTTCCTTTTTTTTACCCCGCCACGCCGACAGGAAAATACCATTGCCTACCCGGGAGACGCAGCGTGCTGCATCTCTACGGGAGGGGTCTGAGAGGGGTCCGAGAGGTACATAATTCGACATTTCTTATATCGTTCTTATATCGTTCTCATATACTTCTCATATACTTCTTATATAGGTAATATAAGAAGTATATGAGAAGTATATAGGAACGATATAAGAAGGGCCGAATTTGGTAGGTAAGGGGCGGGAGGCAGGAGCGGGGAGGTGGGGGATGGGGCGGGGGAGCGTAGGGGGACGGAAAAAACCGGGGGTGCGACGCGATGTGTCGCTCCCCCGGCCTCATTGAACATTTGAACTGTGTTGGCGTCTCAGTCGCACTTGATGGTCTGGGTGATGGTCTGCCCGGCGACGACGGTGGTGGTCGTGGCGTTGAGGTCCGAGCAGTCGCCGTTTTCGGCGGTGTAGGTGGCCTGGGTCACCTGCGGTCCGATGCCCGGCATGTTCTGGGTGATGGTGCAGTCGCAGTCTTTGGACTTGCTGCATCCGACGAGGGCCACGGTGGCTATGACAGCCAGGACGGCGAATGTTTTTCTCATTTTCATGTTGTTTTTTTTTGAGGGTTGGACAATTTATTTGATTGTAATAACCGGTTATTTCTTCTTGTAGGCGGTGCAGGTGTAGGTGTGGGTGGATTTGTCGTAGGCGATGCTGACGTTGTAGCCGCGCTTCACCATGCGTGCGGCCCAGACGGCGACGTCGGCCTCCTTGTCGGAGGAGAAGGTGTGCACGTCGGTTTTCTCGCCCTTGTCGTTGTTGTCGCTTGCGGCGATGCTGACGTTGTGGCCCAGCTTGGCGTAGCCGAGGATTTTGAGGTAGAGGGTCGTGAGGTCCTCGTCGGTGACCACTTCGCCGGAGTAGTGCTGGTTGTCGACGATGTAGTTGACCTTGTTGCCCTGTGTGCCGCCGGCGAAGCCGTGCTGGTTGATTTCGCCTTCGCCGCCGGGCAGGTGTACGTTGACGTTGAGCTTCGGGGGTTGGTTTGCGTCGTCGCCCTTGGCGATGTATGGCGTGGAGCTGCATGCAGCGGCTAGGAGGCTTGCCGCCAGGGCGGCGAGGATGGTATGTCTGTGGGTTCTCATTCTTTCATTTTTTTCAGGTAATACATAATGACATGCTCGAGCTCCTGCTGCGAGCGTGGCTGCACGAAGCACAGTGCGCTGTCGCTGCGCGAGAGGACGGCGATGCTCTGCCCGTCGTCGCACGGCCAGAAGTCGATGCGCGTGCTGTTGGGGTCCTCGGTGCTGTCGTGGCTGATTTGGTGGGCGCGGAGGTCGAATTCGTCTTCCATCCAGCGCCATCCGTCGGGTTCGATGGCTTCGAGGGTCACAACGTCGACGAGGGTGGAGTCGTCGAAGCGGAAGTCCTCGATGTAGCCCACGCGCACGCCTTTTTGGTGCTCGTAGCGCCTGAAGAGGTCGCTGGGTGCCGGGGCGCCGGGCGGCAGCAGGTGCCACACGGTGATGCCCGCGAGGGCTACCGCGAGCAGGACGGCGGTGATGATCCAAAGTCGTTTCATGGTTTTTGCTATGTTAAAAGGTTGTTTGCACAATGCATTACGGCCTCTTCCTGTCCTTTGAGGTTGCATGCCACGAGGCCTTCGGTCTGGCGGTCGGGCAGCAGGGCGCTGTAGGCCGCGGAGACGCCGAGGAGCAGCGCGGCGGCCAGGAAGGTGGAGAGGATGCGCCTGCGGCGTGCCCACGAGGGCAGGTCGGCCGTCAGGTCGGCCCCCAGGTGTGAGAGGTGCGCGCTGTCGTCGGCGCGCCGCCGCGCCGCTTCGCGGGCCAGGAGCTGTTCTATCTGTTGTTCGTTCATGGTGTTTGGTTTCTGTTATATTTCTTTTTTCATTTTCTCTATGATGCGGTAGCGTATCTGACTGACCGATTTGGTTTTGATGCCGAGGAGCGCGGCGATGTCGCCCAGGGAGTACCCGTCGAGGATGAGGTTGAGCACGCGGTGCTCGTAGTCGGTGAGGTGGCGGGCCAGTTCCTCGATGCGCTCGCGGTTGTCCGGGGGTTCCTCCTGCGGCAGGGGCTGCATCTCGTCGAGGGAGACAATCCAGGGGCGGTACTTGGCGTTGCGGTGCGAGAAGACGCTGCGGCAGTGGTACTTCACCCATTGCCGCTCCTGCCCCTGCGTGGCGCCGGGGCGGAGGGTGTGGCGGTAGTGCCAGAGGGCCAGCAGGCATTCCTGCACCAGGTCGGCGCACTCCTCGTTGTGTCCCGACGCCTGCCACCAGCACAGGTGCCTGATGAAGGCGCGGTGCCGCAGCACCATGCGGTCGAAGTCGTCGTATCTTGCGTTGTCGGTTGGCATAGTTTTCGCACTTGCGTTTGCACTATTATAACAGGATTTTTTCCAAAAGTCTACATTGGGTATGTATTTTTAACATACTTTAACGTTTGAAAAGTTAAAGTTTGTTAAAAATGACCCCCTCCAATATACTTTTGGGCTTTTCGATGCTATATTATATATAGAAGGGAAAAAATATGCCCGGAGCGAAACGAACATACAACGACTACGACCGGCTGGTGGAACGGTACAGGAAGTTCATCCTGTTTCTGTGCCACAGGGCGTCGTATGGGCGCGTGGAGATGAGCCGGGAGCTGCTGCAGGAGTGCTATGTGGAGTTGCTGGAGCGCCTGCCGGAGCTCGACGCCGCCGTTCTGCCCCCACGCGAGGCGGCGTGGGTCTACGTGCGCTGCCGTGTGGCCATAGGGCGCTACCAGCGCCGGCTGGCCCGGGCGGCCACCCTTCCGCTGCCCCGGGACATGGAGGAAAGGCTGGTGTCGGCCGACGAGTCGGAGTCGCAGTTCGTCGTCGGCGACTTTGCCGCCTGCCTCAGGGAGCCCGAGCGGCGCTTCTTCCTGCTCATGGCGCAGGGCGCCGACGACGAGGAGCTGGCGCAGGCCCTGGGGGTGAAGCACCGCACGGTGATACAGATGAAGCACAATATAAAGAAGAAATTCAAAGAGTATGTCTATGGAGAAGAAAACATGTGAACGCAGGGACCTCTCGCCCGAGCTGCGGGCCTATGCCCGGGCGAAGGCCATGGAGCACGGGGGCGACAGCGAGGCGCTGTGCCGCCGCTACCGCCGGTGGAGTGCCGTGGTGCGCTGCGTGGTGCTGGCGGCGGTGCTGGCGGCGGTGGCGCTGGCAATGGAGAGTGGGGCCACGGCCTACGCCGGGCAGCCGTCGACGACGGGAACCCTCGCCACCGGCGAGGCCATCGGATTTGTGCAACAAATGCTGTCGAACCGATGATGCCGAGGAAGATCAAACTGTTCTGGCGGGTCGGGGCCGTGCTGGCGGCGTTGACGGCGGTGGCCGTGGCGGCCGCCGTGCTGGTGCCGCGGATGGGCGTGAGCGATCTCTACCGACGCTACGAGGGCAATCCCCACCTCGACGTCACCTACCTGCGCAACTTCCCCGTCAACGACACCCTCGCCGTCGACGTCACCCTGCTCCAGGCCCGCGACGACGAGGGGTGGGACACCCTGCGGGCGGATTTCCGTATTCCTGAGCTGCCGCCCCTTTTTCAGCAGAAGATAGAGGATGGGAAAGACATGTTAAGCCTGCGCTTTGTCTCCAAAACAGATCCGTCGCATACTATGGACTCGGTGGATATGTTGAACAACAACGTTATTGCTATCTCCCGACTCAAACGAACAATATGCATCTTTTACACCTCGACCATAGCCGAACAACAGTGCATATACTATAACCAATTAGAAAAGAATATTACAAACAAATAATATTGATTAGCCAATTAAAAACTAAACACTATGAAGAAGACTGTCAAGACCGTCGCCCTCTTCTTGGGCATGAGCTTGGTGGCCGCGAGCTGCCAGAAGGAAAACGTTGTCGAAATAGCTTCGAACGTGGAATCTACTGAGGCGTACATCAGTGTGACGTACTTTGTTGATGACATCGCCATGCATGCTACATTTAATGACGAGTCTTCGTGGCAGGAATTCCTGCATCAAATGTTTGCGCTGGCGGAGGAAGGACATCGCGTCAGATTTGGCAGCAGCAATGCCAGCCATGGTTTGATTAGGGGATAGTAAATTAATTTATGATAGTAAAACAGTCATAATTAGTCGTTAGTTTTGTGTGCACACAATAAAACAGAAAGAAAAACGTTATTCCAATAAAAACAAAGTATTATGAAACACACATGTTTGTTTTTTCTCGTGGCGGTTTTAATGGTTTCCATGACCTCGTGCAACAGGGAGGATGACGACAGAACATCTGCCGCCACCATCGACACCCTCCCCAACTCAGAATGGTGGGAGTGCGATTCGGTCAATCGCATAGCTATGAATGGGCGTACCCTTACGCTCAACATTTCCTGGGATGACGAGTTGTTGCGTTCTTACACCAATATTCTTGAAAACCCCTTCAGTCTGGAGGAGGGCAAGCCTGTGCGGTTCCATATTGTCAACGACACGATGTACTATCAGGATCTCGGCGTGTATTATCCCAATATTCCTCATGCTCCGATATGGCGCATCACCCGTGACTCGGATACAACGATGACCTTTGCCCGCTGTGGAGGAATGATTCTGTACTCTACTACGTCGCCTCATCGTTGCCATTTTGTTAAGCGGTAATGTTCTGGTGGTTCTTTTTGTTGTCGGCCGAGCCGACGGCACGCCACTGATTGGGAATGAAACAGATGAAGTCGAACCAATAAAAAAACAAACAATATGAAAAGAATAAAGACAATATCAGCCCTTGTGGTGGCCTGCTTAATGGCTACAGGCTGCAAACATGACAAATGTGAAAACGATTTAAACGATTTGGACGGGGCATCATTACCAGACGAATGCTACGATTGCCAGTGGACGGCTCCGGAGAATGCAACTTTGTCCTGGAACGAATATAATACTGTTGGTGAATTGAGAAACTTTTTCGTATGCCACAGGGAGACCCTGAAAGAGCACGACGGTGACACCGTGATGCTGGCGGGCTGGCTCTATTGGGGCGACAATGAAAGTGAGTGGACGCCTGGTTATACGGTAAGTCATTCGATTCAGCAGTGGGCGTATCTCACAGATAACGCCGATCATTCAGGCGGGCATCATACCATATCCGTTTCGACAGAGAATGTTGGCCTGCAGATTGATGGCGACATGGATGCTTTCTTCAATGAAAAATGGTGTATAAAAGGCATTATTCACAGCTATAATTTAGGTACTGGAGGATGCTGTTCGTACGAGCCGGTTATTGAAATTATAGAAGTTTTCACCGTAAATAGTTGAATTTATGGAGCATAAACTGATTGAGGTTGGAGTTTCCAGAAGCAGATTAATGAATTGAAGTCGAACAAGTAACCTTTTATTGAAATGAAAAAAATAATTTTATTGCTATTTCTTGCGTGTACCGTAATAGGATTTTCACATTGTGCAAGCGACACGGATGGTAGCACAGACATTGATAATCATGTCTGGAAACTTCAAAGAGTGGCCACTATATCAGGCTTTTCTTCACAAGTTCCTATTATTCAGTGGCAAGTAGATAATCGCTATCTTCTTTCTTTTGATAGGGTTGACCATACAATACGTATGTTTTTAATAGTCAATGAATGGATGGGGAGGTACTCTTTGTTTGGACAAGATAGTATACGCATGCAGGGATCTACAACGACAGAATTGGGATACGTGGGTGATGATATATGGATAGAGGATACACTGAATAGATATGGATCTGCTAATTATCGTTATTGTGTTTATGGAAGTAGCCTTGTGTTAAAATCAGACTCATTAATGCTTGTGTTTTCAAAAGAGAGATAGCCTAAAAAAAAGTTCTTCCTACAAATGCGTAGGTGATACACAATAAAAGAAGCTGGCATTTCGTATTGTAAATGCTAAAAAAGGTACGGAATGGAAACCAGCTTCATGTATCTTTGCCTCGGAATCCGGGAACAAGAATGCACACGGACACGCTACGAGGGCGGGAAGACAATTCTCGAGATAAGAACGAGAGAAGACAAACTTTATTGTCCCAAATGCAAAAGCCGTCATGTGATAAAATCGGGCAGCACCATACATGACTTCCCGATAACCAACGGCAAACTCGAAGGCATCAACAATAAAATCAAAACCATGAAACGCCAAGCCTATGGCTACAGAGACATGCCTTTCTTTAATCTCAAACTCCTCTCACTACACGACTCCTCCTATCCATTTAGCGGATGAACCACTTATATCTCTTCCCTCCAATCTTGAAAAATACTCTCCTTGCACACAATTAGATTGCACCCGGCAGTTGTACTTTTGCATCAGATTTGAGGGAAAGATACACGCCTATTGAGGGGAACGTCCCCGAACCTACACGGGCGACCATATACGCAGTATACATTCACCAATACCCTCTCCTATTATTATATCTTTAGATATAATAATAAGATATTGAAAGTCTGTCGTTTGTGGCTGTATGGTTGTGCTACTGTAATCATAGGGTAACTCTACTGTAATTCTAGGGTAATTCTAGGGTAATTCTAGGGTAGGTAGGAGGTGGCTAGAGAGTAGCAAGGGTGGTGGTAGTATGTAGCAAGGGAGATGTAAGCCTGTTGCAAGCCTCTTGGTAGGCTGTTGCCAGCCTCGCGGTGCTGCCTGGAGCCTGGGTAGGTGCTGTCATCTCCCTGGGAATACGCTGGCAGGACTATGCCTGGAAACCGCCAAGATACACGCTGGGGCTGGCCTGCCTTAGGCGGACGGTAACTGAAAAAAAGGTATTTAAATTGCGAACCTATTTATTTGGATGTAAAATAGTGCAATTTGAATGTTCAAAAATTGTAAAACAATGCAATCTGTATCATGTAAATTTGCAAAATAATGCAGTATTTGAAAAATATTTCGTATCTTTGCACCGCAATTTGATAAAAATATGATTGACAAACGGACACTGGAATTCATTCTCTCCGACCAACAGGAGGAACTCGCGTCACGCGCCCAAGAGACATTATGCCATCGGCGCGAAGAGTCGCTGATCGATATGAATAGCAGTCAGGCGCATGTGGTGATAGGCGTGAGGCGCAGCGGCAAGTCGACACTCTGCTACCAGGCGGTGCAGAGCAATGGCGGCAAGTTTGCCTACGTCGACTTCGACGACGAGCGGCTGGCCGACATCGAGGTAAAACAGTTGAACGATGTGCTGGAGGTGCTATATAAGATTTATGGCGACTTCCAATACCTCTTCCTTGACGAAATACAGAACGTCAACGGCTGGCACCTCTTCGTGAACCGTATGCTTCGGAAGAAGATGCACGTGATTATCACTGGCTCCAACGCCAAGTTGCTCAGCGGTGAGCTGGCCACACACCTCTCGGGGCGCAACAAGGAAATTCCGCTCTATCCTTTTTCATTCAATGAGTTCTGTATCATGAAACAGGTAGATACCGTGCGTCGTACCACCAAGGCTGAAGCTTTCCGCAGGGCGGCCTTTGATGACTATCTGAAACAAGGTGGCTTCCCCGAGTTGCTGACCATCGAGGACAACAAAGGCTATGTAGGCACCCTCGTGGACAACATCCTGAAACGCGACATCGAGCAGCGCTATAAGATATCCTACAAGGCAGCCTTCGAGCAGCTTTCGCATCACCTGCTGAATGTGGCACCCACCGTGGTTGTCGTCAAAGACCTTGCGAAACTCTTCAACATCAAGTCCGAGAACACCGTCAAGAACTATGTGAAATACCTGAAGGAGGCCTACATGCTGATAGGTATCCAGAAGTATTCGCAGAAGAGCCGGCGACGGGTGGTGCAGGAGAAGTACTACGTCGTCGATGTGGCGATGATGGACCAACGCGAGAACGCTTTTGCAGGCGAGAATTTGGGGCACCGGATAGAAACCATTGTGGCCATCCATTTGAAGCGGAAATGCAAGATGGAGGACCTCGATGTGTATTACCTCAACGACCGTTCGGGCGAGTGCGACTTCGTTGTCTGCAAAGGGAACCAGGTCGTTCAGGCCATCCAGGTGTCCTACGACATCTCGGCCGAGAAGACCCGCAAGCGGGAGATCAACGGACTCCTGTTGGCCGCCCGTCAAACGGGATGCAACAACCTGCTGTTGCTCACCGACCACGAGAGCGAAGAGATTGACATGAACGGCCACCATATCAAGGTGCAGCCGGTTTACGAGTGGAGCCTCGAACTGGGAGTGTGATAGCCTTTTTCCGTTTCAGAAAGATTGCGTATCTTTGCAAATTGAAAATCAACAACAACATGGACAATTCTGTAATAGGGAAAATAGGAATCTCTGCAGTTACAATATATCTAGGTGCCGACGGCTATCTGGATCCTCATCTGACTTACGATGATACAATTGCCATGTGGGATGGTAGCATTTTCGTTTATAAAACCAAAGAGGATTTTTCTAGTAAAAAATATGATTATCGGGTTCCTGTCCAAGTAAAGACTGAAGAAGTTGATGCTGGTGTTTTCCCTCAGGAAACGACATATCCTATCTCTGTAGTACAACTAAACAACTATTACTCCGACGGAGGTGTCGTCTTTTTCAAAGTACTTGTCTGTGGAACCAAGAACCAAATATATGTTTCTTTCTTGACCAAAGAAAAAATAAGAGACATTCTCTCCGACCTCAAAAACGATTCTCAAAAGACAAAAACCATTACACTCGAACGTGTACCAAAAGAAAGAAACATTTTACTAAGTAATCTTGGGCGTGTCAAACTTCATCAGAAACACGAATGTATAGACCTATCCATCCTAAAAAACAGAACAGATTATAAACTTCATATATCTGTAACGGCTAAAGATAAGGATCTTGACATTTTTGAATATCTAGCGACTCACTATGTCGACATGACAGTCTCTTTAGATAATATCCCCGGTATATTTGTTGTAAAGAATGGACCGGTTAAAGTAATGACTATTGCTAAAGTTCCATCAAAAATATCTATTAATGGCATTGTATATTACAACGAGTATACACGAGAATACACGCAAGAAGGGCTGGTTCTACGTATTGGAAATAGTTGTACATTGAAGATATCCTATACAACAGATCCTGTCATCATCAATATTAACCTCACACTAAGATCGAATACTATTGCAGAAATCATCAATGATGCAAAATTTCTTCTAAGTATTGTTGAAAATAAATATATCCAGTTCAATAACGTCAAATTCCCTTTGAAAGGACTAACGGAGCAAGATGATGCAATTCAAGAATGGAAAGGTCAATTACGTTTTTGGACAGATGTTCAATCTGTGTTTAAGGCTCTTCGCGTTCCTCAATCTCTCCGAATTAATGAATTGTCTGAATCGGATTATAAAAATCTCGATACTCTAGTCAAAGCCTTTATATACAACAAGCCTGTTTACGGGAACATAAATGATAATTCATTGCATTTGTTCGAGATACAGAACTTGAAGATTGCTTTTCTTGCTCAAAAAATCAAAGATAACAAATACCAATTATATAATGTTTACGACCTCGCATTTGCAGTTACAGACGAATTAGGAGATAGACATATTATCCCGACACAATCTGTATTACTAGGATTTGAACATTTGCCATCAAACTTAATAGCTGAAGATTTGTTCAAGGACTATAAAAGGCTGTCACGAAAAGACAAGAAGATTCTTATTCAAGCGAACATCGACCTGCTGCAATTATTAAATCACTATGACAGAAGTAATGATGATGCCATTATTAACATTGCATTCAAAATGGCGCAATGGCTAAAAAATGACAAAAGTGGTATTATTGATGCTAAGGTAGGACTTCTGAACTATTTGCAGACGGTCAAACGGAAAAATAAAATACTCACACGGGCAGAAATGAGGGTACTGGGAAACATGATTCCCTCCAATAATATAGAGCAGTTTGGTATATATGCAGTTATGGGTAATATTGAGGAAGCGAAAAGGTGTTTTGATCAATTATGTGAATCAGATAAGAATCTCTATATGGGGATGCCAATATATCATTTATTGACATAGTGCTAATTTATGATTCAAGATTCAATAAATGTAATGATAGCAGGAAAATCAGAAATAGTAAAAAAAGAAACTCCCACGGCAGTCGCGGGAGTAAAACTTCGGCTTAGTAGCCTTGTTGTGAAAAGTCTTTCACTTGTATCTGACTGCAAAAGTACGAATAAAAATTGATATGACAATATTTTTTTCTTAAATGAGTAGAAAAATTATAGGAATAGACTTGGGCACAGGCTCTTTAGGGTTGTCTCTTCGCAATCCGGAACTGGGTGAAAATATACAGGATCAACTGGAATATTTCTCTGTCACAACATTTAATTCAGGAACTGGTGCGAGTCAGACGGGTGAATACACGCTTGCGTCCAACAGGAGATTGCATAGACAAAGTCGCCGCTTAAAGGAACACAGTCGTTGGAAGAGATGGAATACCCTGGCTTTGCTGATAGAATATGAAATGTGCCCATTAAGAAAAGAGTCGCTTGACCGTTGGAGAGTTTATGACAGGGTTAGAGGCTTGAAAAGAGAATTTCCCATTGACGATGAACCTTTTGTTCAATGGCTTCGCATGGACTTTGATGGAGATGGGGTTTCTGATTGTACGGCTTTCCAATTAAGAAGAGATTTGGTAGAAAAGCAATTTGACTTTACGACACCGATTGACCGCTATAAATTTGGCAGAGCCATCTATCATATTGCCCAGCATCGAGGCTTTAAGAGCAGCAAAGGCGAGACTCTTTCCAGTCAAGAGGATAATAAAAAGGATTCTTCGACCATTGATGCTGATAATTTGGAGAATGAGATGCAGAAGTCCGAGGCGAAGAAAAGTAAAGACATTCTCGAGTATAAAAACTCTCATGGGTTCAGGACTGTTGGTCAAGCCTTTGCTGCATTAGAGGAGGAAGGTGTGAGAATTCGTAACAGTCGATTTCAAGCAGTTCGTAAAGATAACATTGATGAAATTAACGAGTATTTCAGTTTTCAGAAAGGTCTTGCCGCTTCCAAATATGAAGAATTGCACAGGCGTCTTGTTGGCACCACCAAGAGAGAAAAAGCCACTCTATTTTACAAACTACCTTTACGATCTCAGAAAGGCAACATCGGCAAATGCACTTTTGAAAAGAATAAGCGCCGTTGTCCCATCTCGCATCCTGAATATGAAAAATATCGAGCCTGGGGATTCATCAATAGTATTAGATTCAGAGGCAACATAGAAGAAGGGTGGCAGGAATTACCAATAGAGCTGAAGCGGAAATTATATCAGAAAGAGTTTGTTGCGTATGTTCGCAAAGACTTTACATTTGATAAGATTCGTATTTTTTTGGAGAGGCAACTAGGCATGTCATTCAAAAATGCCGAAGGTGAGAAAACCATCAATTACAAGGATAACACGCTTGTCTCTGGGTGTCCTGTGACCGCAAGATTGAATAATATTGCAACCATATTCGATACCGAGATTACTCGTTTGACTGTGCATGGCAGTAAGACGAGATTATCCCACTCAAAAAAAGATGGCAAGAAGCATATTGTAGTATATAATGCCGAAGACCTCTGGCATGTATGCTTCGAGGCAGATGAAATCGAAGACGTTAAACGTTTCTCCCAACACTCCTTGGGATGGGATGACAAGGCTACTGATGCACTTTGCAAACTATGGGCCTCAATTGAACAAGGCTATGCTCCTTTAAGTAAGAAGGCTTTGAAAAACACCAATCGTTTCTTGGAATATGGCCTTAAAACATCGGATGCCATATTTTTGGCCAAAATACCTGATATTACTGGAGAAATGGATGTGGAGAAGATAATCAAATTTTTCTACGAAAATGTCAGAACTCCTGTAGAAGCATCCCAACGTATCGCCAGAGTTGCCAACAGCCTTATTTCTAATTACAAGTCACTATCATTAGACGAACGATTTGCAGAACATAATTTTGAGTATCAACTTCAAGGTGAAGACAAAAAAGAGATACTGAGTTGTCTGCATAGCAATGTCAGCTCTTTCGAGTCGATGGATGTCACCGAAAAACAATCAATGATTGCCGAGGTGACAAGGCTCTATCAAGACTTTTTTGCCAACCCAAAGCGCGAGTATGTAAAAGTACCAAGAACAGCCGATGTGCTATTGGCAGAACTAAGAATACTCTATCCCGATATCAAAGATAAAAAATGGGAGAGGTTGTATCATCCCTCAATGGTTTCCGACTTTACTCGCAAAAAAGAGGATGAAGGATTGCTTGGTTCTCCGAACATTGGATCCATTCGCAATCCGACTGTTTTACGTGCTCTTAATGTATTACGCAAGACCATCAATAAGATGATTGTCGAAGGACTCGTTGACCCGAAAGAGACTCGCCTTGTAGTGGAAACCACAAGAGTCAATAATGATATCAATAAACGATGGACCATAAAAAAATACAACGACGAAAGAAGAGACGAGAACATTGCCATCAAGAAAATTCTGAAGGAATACTATCCAGAAAAAGACATCAATGACGAGGATATTGATGCTGCGAGATATGTTTTGGAACAGGGTGGCGAAGACATATTTACAAACGATAAACCAAACGATTTGCATTATCGCCACCAGATAAAGAAATACAAACTATGGTTGGAGCAGGGGTGTTGTTGCCTATACACGGGCAGAATTATCAACCTGAGTAATCTGTTATCAGAGAATTATTGTGACATTGAGCATACTATCCCCAGAAGTCTCTCTTTCGACAGTTCTGACAAAAACCTGACCGTCTGTGATTCCTATTACAATCGCCACATCAAACAAAACAGAATACCAATCCAGTTGCCTAACTACAACTGTGATGTCACAATAGACGGAACCACTTATACTGCCATCAAACCAAGACTCGAGAAATGGGTGCAGCAGGTGGAAAAGTTGAGCAAGAATGTGCTATTTTGGAAAAATAGGGCACGACGTGCGCAGACAGAGGACAGCAAGAACGCTTGTATTCGCCAGAAATTGCTTTGGCAGATGGAGTATGATTATTGGCGGCAGAAACTTGATCGTTTTAAGATGAAGCCGGAAAACTTGACTGATGGATTCCGTAACAGTCAGTTGGTAGATACAGGAATAATAACCCGCTATGCTGTTCTCTATTTGAAGACCATTTTCAATAGTGTGGATGTTCAGAATGGGCAATCTACTGCGGCTTTCCGTAAAGTCTTTGGTATACCAATAAAAGATCGTTCCTCAAACTCCCATCATGCCGTTGATGCTTCGATACTGACCATGATACCTGTTGCGGCAAAACGCGATAGGATACTCAAGCTATTCTATCAGATTGACGAATATCGAAGGAATGGGTATGACACGATAGGTCTCGATTATCAACTGCGTAAAGAAGTATCCAGTTGTGGATTGGGGTCGGGTTTGGCTGGTATCGAAGATTTTATTTCCCAAAGAGTGATGGTAGACTTCTACAAACAGGACCGTACACTTCAAAAAAATGTAAAGCCCGTTATCAGAAAAGGCAAACCTCTGATGCAAAAAACCGAATCAGGAAAGCTGGCATCTGTGACATTCTGTAGCGACAGCATCCGCGGAGAATTGCACAAGCAAACCTTCTATGGTGCTATAAAGCAGCGTGGCGAGGAAAAGTTGGTGTTTGTAGTCAGGGAGCCTCTGAAATACAAGACATCCAACAACGACAATGGTTTCAAGGATTGGAAAGAATTGAACGACAGGTTGGTTGACTTGAATGATGACAATAAAGGAGATGGGATTAAACCGCTGGTGAAAATGATGATGGATCAGTTTCCAGAAGGCACCTCTTTTAAAGATGCTTGCGAACAGGGTATCTATATGCTTGATAAAAATGGTAGAAAAGTCAATCAAATCCGGCATATAAGATGCTATGCCAAAAACGTAACGAACCCCATCAAGGTGAAAAGGCACACATGTCTTTCTGACAAGGAATACAAGCAGTATGTATGGGCGGCTCTCGGCGAAGGAGGCATATATGCCCTTTGCGAATATGTCAATGAGAATAACAAGGTCTATAAGCGATATACCTATATGGATATCTCAGAAAACAGGAAACATAGGGAGGAAGATATTCCATCGACCATTACAGACAAGAAGGGCTTGATTTTGACACTGCGCAGGAAGATATGCAAAGGTGATATGCTATTAATCTATAAAGACTCGCCCGATGAGTTACTTCTAATGGATAGTGCAGAACTGTCGAAACGTTTATACAAAGTACAGAGTTTCGAACGAAAAAATGATATTGTACTGCGTCACCACCTGCTTTCGTCGGCAGAAACGAATGAAGATGCTGAAGTAAAAAAGAAGAAAAGAGACAAGGGTGAATCAATAAAGGATTTCGCAAAACTCCCTGACATCATTCGTAGTTCAATCGCATCCTTTCATTATCTGCAAAAAGACGTGGATTTTGAATTCGGTAAGAATGGGTTAAGGTTAATGACGATATAAAAAAAGAAAGGTCAATTCCAATTCTACGAAAGGAGTTGGCCTTTAGCATACCATTTTTTCTTTCCTAAGTTGCCTGATAACATACTCATCAACCATTTGCTATGCATATCGTAATGTGTATGCTATTTGTTTGATACAAGTTTGAAAGCAATTCACAACTACACGAAACCGTACACGAAAAACAGATAAAATGTGTATGCTATTTGTTTGATACAAGTTTGAAAGCAATTCACAACTTACTGCTACCGCACACCACAAGCCTATTGAATGTGTATGCTATTTGTTTGATACAAGTTTGAAAGCAATTCACAACAGCTGGTGAAGCAGGGCGAGAGCCGATGGAAATGTGTATGCTATTTGTTTGATACAAGTTTGAAAGCAATTCACAACTAGGCGGTGAGGTCGTCCACCTGACGGGCAATGTGTATGCTATTTGTTTGATACAAGTTTGAAAGCAATTCACAACGAGGGCGGCGAATACTTTGCCGTCATAAAAATGTGTATGCTATTTGTTTGATACAAGTTTGAAAGCAATTCACAAAAGGTTGATGTTGTCTCCGTTGAGGTGCTCAAATAATTAGGTATGTCAAAGAACTTTAATCGAAAGTAGTTTTCTCGGCTGAGGTGATAGTACCTTCATTGCATCTTGATGCTTTTTGGTTTGCAAAGTTACAAAAAAAAACTCAATGAATAAATAATATTTTAGAGCGTTCGTATATATTGCAATTTATCAGTATTTTACGGGTATATTAAAAAAATAGTCATGCTTTGAGTGACCATAGAAACTATCCGGTGTGCCGTAAAATATTGCAAACCGGACTCATCCTTTATTGACATCTACACTATCGTTTAGCCGTCTTCATAATGCAATATCATACCTCATTTGTCGTTATAAAAAGCAACATGTCGTTAATCCATCAGGATGAATAATGACCAGGAAAGGGACAAGGGACAGGCACCTGTCACACGCCTGCTCTGAGGGATAAAATGGACTTCTTTAATGTGAAGCGGGGCGGCCACGAGTTGCTCACTTCATTGGTTCAATTTAAAGGTGTTGCTCACTACGGTGTTTCTTTCTTTAAGGTGTTCGCAGGCACGCCACGCAGACGATGCCAGTCGGCAGAGCCGACGGCACACCAGGCATCGAACTGACTACCTCGACGACGGATATGGCTAAGTTTCAAGAGACTATCTGCACCTTTGCAAACGTTTCGCAAAACGAACGCAGAACCAAACTTGTTTGAGTTATGCTGAGTCAAAGAAACGTCAACGCAGTTAACGACCTTCCTGATCATCGGATGCCGGGATACCTGTTTCTGGGCGTACAGAACGACGGAACCATTGACGGATTGAAGGTGGACGACGCATTGATGAAGAGAATCAGCGCCATCCGCTCGGACGGCAACATCCTTCCATTGCCGGTGATGAGCACGGAAAAGGTGGTGACGGAGAAGGGCGACGCCAGCCTTCCGACGTTCGACACCCGCCCCTGCCGAGAAGCCAAGTCGGAAGACATTGACATTGATACGACAGCATTCAGCGTGGTGGTGAGAGACCCGGGTGACGTGAACTTGTTACAATCTTGTCACGAGCTTGCTTCGAACTTGTCACCTCAAGCTAAGTCATTGTCACCCCCCTCTCGCCGGGCACCGCCTACTACTACCGAACCAACACCACCAGGTTGCAAAAAACAAACACAAAAAAAAAGGAAAAGTTGTAAAATTACCATGTAATTTTTGGGGAAAAGTTGTATTTTTTATCTGATATTTTTGGAAAAAGTTGTATTTTTGCAATACAAAACGGCTTCGTTTCAATGAGGTGGAAGAAAAGCGCGGCAAAGCATCCCGAGACTACGAAGACGACATCGAATACCTCATCAGTGCCGGTATCGCCCTTGAGGTTCGTGCCATCTCTAACCCTACATTTCCATTGATAAGTTCTGCCAAGAAAATCCTATTGAAACTCTACCTCAACGATGTGGGGTTGCTGTCATACATTCTATTCAGGACCAATGTCACCGCCATCAAGGACGACCAACTGGGTGTAAACCTCGGGGCCGTATACGAGACCGTTGTCGCCACAGAACTACAGGCCCATGGGCATTCGCTTTTCTATTATGACAACAAACAGAAAGGCGAAGTGGATTTCCTGGTCGATGATTATGACAGCCTCTCGGTATTGCCCATTGAGGTGAAATCGGGCAAAGACTATTCTACCCATCGCTCGCTTGATCGATTCATTGCTAATTCCGACTACAAAATAAAATATGCGTTGGTACTGTCGAATGAAGGTGCCTCCAACATGGAGTACAACACCAAATATCTGCCGATATATTACATTATGTTTTTGTGATAGCCCATGGGCCACTAGGCCGAACAAAAAAAACATAGTGTTTGCAAGTCGCCAGCAGGTCCCCAGCAGGTACATCACAAGTCGGAAACAGGTACATTGGAGGTCGAAAGCAGGTACAAACCATATACAAGCACACCGTAAGCACCACGGCCGCAGCCTCACCTGCATGGTGCAGCTCGAGGTGCCCAAGGAGGAGCTGATGCGCCGCCTGCTGGAGCGCGCCAAGATACAGGGCCGCGCCGACGACAACGAGGCCACCATCAACAACCGCCTGCAGGAGTACAACAACAAGACCCTGCCCGTGGCCCAGTACTATGCCGCCCAGGGCAAGCAGAAGGTCATCGACGGCCTCGGCACGGTGGAAGACATCGCCGCCCGCATCCGCCAAGCCATCGGCTGATCGCCACCTCCCTTTTCTGAAAAAGCATCCAAGCCTCCGCCGTAAGCTGAACGACGGAGGCTTTTGCATTTTTTGGACGTGCCGGCGGCACGATATTTTAATAAGTAATTGGTCAAATTTATTTGACATTTATGGCAATTCAGTAATAAGTGACCTGTGACAAGTGACCTGTGAAACGAGCGCGTTCGTGTCACTTGTCACTTATTACAGGTCACTCACATTCAAAATAATTGCTGATAATTGCTGTTAAAATAAAAATAAATTTCTGGTTAATTCCTGGCCAATTTATGGTAATTCCTGTTAAAAAATGAAAGTTATTTTTGACCATTTACTTAATCCGCTTATCCAGATGTATTTATCGCATAATCTACCACTACCATGGCAATTATATGAATTAGTGCCTGAGGCCGAGGCAGGGTGTGAGTTCGAGGCTAGGATAGAGCCTTGCGCTTTGTGCGACGAGGCTGGTAACGACATGCAGGGAGCCAGTCTGCCAGATGGAATGGCATCCGTCGGTGACCAGCCAGACACCACGGGTGGTGCCATGGCCTATGCCGTGGGGCGGCCGCAGGAACTCCCCTCCGACGCCCTCTTTCCCAACCCCACCGACGGCCCCCTGACCATGGCCACCGATGGCATGGCGCAGGCGGTGCTCGTTTACACCCTCGGCGGCAACCCCGTGGGCGGCTGGCGCATTGTGGCCCTCACCGAGACCTCCCTCTCGCTCGACGTCTCCGCCCTCGCCCCTGGCGCCTACCTCCTCTCCGTCGCCACCCCCACAGGCACCCGGACGGCCAAGTTCATCCGCCGCTGACTGTTCTGGTTGTGTTTTTTAATCCGGATTGGGTTAAGGGCTGCTATTTCTTTTTGGGGAGGAGTTCCAGTTCGTCGACCATGAGCCATGCCTTCTGGCCGGCGTAGGGGTGCCAGACGGGAAGCCGCTGTTGGCAGAGGAAGCGCACTTTGACGTAGCGCACGGCGCGTGCGCGGCGGGGGCTGAGGGTGTAGCGCAGGCGTCGGCTGTCGTTGTAGAGGTCGGCGGGAGGGTTGAGGAGTTGCATCTCCTGCCAGGGGCTCCAGCGGGAGCCGTCGATGCTCCACGAGGCTTCGACGGCCAGGGGGCGCACCACCCAGTCGGCGGGGCTGTGGCTGGCGCCGGCGCTGATTTGGCCGAGGGTGGCGAAGTGGTCGAGGGTGAGGGTGAACTCGACGGTGTCCGGGGCTTCAAATCCGGCCCATCCGTGGTGCCAGTCGCCGGGGACGGCGCGGCGGCCGTCGGCCAGGGCCTGGGGGAAGCCGTCGGAGTAGATGGTGGCGGGGCGGCGGTTGCAGTCGACGGTGCCGACGGCGAGGCGGCGGTCGGCGTCGGCGGGCGGGGCGGCGTCGAAGATGTCGGGGTGGCGGCGGAAGCTGACGCCTGTGGGGACGTTGGCGGGGACGAGGAGGAAGCGGTAGCGGTAGGTGCTGTCGCCGCTGAGGAGGTGCCGCTCGGCGGCGCCGGGACCGCAGGTGGCAGTGCCGAGTGGCGCGGTGCGGTGGTCGAGGGAGAGGGTGTAGAAGGGGTCGGCGGGGCCCACCTGCCACCAGCGGCGGGCGGCGGTGAGGGTGCTGTCGCTCCAGCGGCGGAGGCTGAAGTTGAGCCATCCGTCGGGGGCTGCGGCGAGGAGCGTGGGCAGGCTGTCGGAGCGGAACAGGACCCACTGGGCTTCGCGGTTGCCTTGTTCCTGGGGCACCACGTACTGCGGAGCGGCGAGGAGGTCGAGGCTCTTGTACCACAGGGCTACGCGCTGTGCCGCGCGGCGGTCGGGGTAGGTTTCGTGGATGTTGCCGTAGAAGGAGCAGGCGGTGTAGGCGGTGTCGAGGCCGAGCTGGATGCCGAGTTTGGGCAGGGAGCGGAAGTGGCCTCCGGGGACGACCATGTAGCTGAGCTGCACGGCACCGGTGTAGGACACTTCGACGAGCTGTTTGACGCGCAGGGTGCTGCCGTCGGGGGTGGTGAGGCGGAGGAGGAGCTGGAGCTCGGCGAGGGTGTCGCCGTGGAGGGCTGTGGAGGTGCTGACGACCTCGGTGCCGAGGCGGTCGAGGCCTTGCCAGGCGTGGCTGCCGGCGGGGTCGACGAGGTCGTTGTCGGTGGGCGGGCGCCAGAAGTTGGGGCGCAGGGGTGCGGCGAGGAGCTCGTGGTCGTCGTAGCGGAAGGAGGTGATGCTGCCGTCGGTGGCGGAGACGGTGAGATGGAAGCGGTGGCCGTAGACGCTGATGTCTATGGGCTCGCGGGAGGTGCTTTTCTTCCTGACGCCGCCGAGCATGAGGAGGTGTTTGTAGCCGTCGGCGCGTGTGGCGATGGGTGCCGGCGTCGGGGCGAGGATGGCGTTGCTGCGGCCGTGGGTGTAGACGGCTTCGACCTCGGCGGCGTGGGGGTGGGGTGTGCCGTCGGCGGCGAGGATGCCGTTGGCGCAGAAGTTGTCGTCGTGCTGTATGCCGGGCAGGCTGCCGAGGTCGCCGCCGGCGGCCCAAAGCCTCACCCCTTGCCCCTCTCCGAGGGAGAGGGGAGAGCTGACGCGGGTGTGGTGTTGCGCCCCTCCCTCTTGGGGAGGGGTTGGGGTGAGGCCAAAGGCCTGGTCCTTCCAGTCCCAGATGAATCCGCCCTGCAGTTGGGGGTAGCGGGCGATGGTGTCCCAGTAGTCCTGAAGGCCGCCCATGGAGTTGCCCATGGCGTGGCAGTATTCGGCCATGATGTAGGGGCGTTTGTTTTTGGGGTTGCGGGCGTAGTCGGAGAGGAACTGCACGGAGGGGTACATGATGCAGACGATGTCGGTGTTGCGGTCGAGCTCGGCGCGTTCGTAGACCACGGGGCGCGTGTTGTCTTTGCCCTTGAGGAAGCGGTAGGCCTCCTCGAAGCAGTAGCCGTTGCCGCACTCGTTGCCGAGGCTCCAGGCGATGACGGAGGGGTGGTTGCGGTCGCGCTTGTACATGTTGAAGATGCGGTCGAGGATGGGGTTGAGCCACTCCTTCTTCTTGGCCAGGGAGTGCTCGCCGTAGCCCTGGGCGTGGCTTTCGACGTTGGCCTCGTCCCAGAGGTAGATGCCGGCGGAGTCGCAGAGGTCGTACCAGAGTTCGTCGTTGGGGTAGTGGGAGGTGCGTACGGCGTTGATGCCGAGTTGTTTCATGAGGGCGATGTCGCGGCGCATCTCGTCGGGGGTGATGTAGTGGCCGCCGTACATGGAGTGCTCGTGGCGGTTGACGCCGCGGATTTCCATGGGACGGCCGTTGAGGCGCAGCTGCCCGTCGCGGATGTCGATGTGGCGGAAGCCTATGCGCTTGGTGATGCGCTCGGTTTCGCGTCCGGAGGCGTCGCGGAGGGTGACGACAAGGTTGTAGAGTGCGGGGGTGCTGTCGGTCCAGGGTTGTATGCCGGCATGGGTCGATTGGTGCATGGCGAACCAGTCGCCTTTGTTCAGCTTGACGCCATGCCCGGTGCCGTCGAGGGAGAAACCGTCGGGGGTGAGCAGGTCGAACGTCACCGAGCCGCCGTGCACCTCGCGGTTGAGGTCCACCATCACGTCTAGGCGACCGGTGGTCCAGTCGTTGGTGTCGAGGTCGGCGACAATCTTGATGTCGGTGATGTAGGTCGACGGCACGGAGTAGAGTTCCACGTCGCGTGTGATGCCGCTCATGCGCCACATGTCCTGGCATTCGAGGTAGGAGCCGTCGCACCAGCGGACGACCTTTACCTTGAGGTCGTTCTGGCCGTCGCGCAGGTAGCGCGTGATGTCCCACTCGGCGGGAGTCTTCGAGTCCTGGCTGTAGCCCACCTCGCGGCCGTTGATGTAGAGGTACATGGCCGACTTGACGGCGCCGAACTTGATGATGGTGCGCCGTCCGCGCCAGGCGGCGGGGATGGTGAAGGTGCGGGCGTAGACGCCGGTGGGGTTGTAGTCGGTGGGGGCGTAGGGGGGATTGGAGGGGAACTCGTTGCGCATGTTGACGTAGACAGGCACGCCGAAGCCCTGCAGCTCCATGTTGCCGGGCACGCGGATGGAGTCCCAGCGGGCGGGCGACAGGGTGGCCCGCGAGGGGTTGTCGAAGAAGGCGAAACGCCAGGTGCCGTTGAGGCAGAGGCGCCAGCGGTCGCCGTCGGGAATGATGCGGTCGTGGGGCTGCACCTTGTTCAGGCGGTACATCTCGAGGTTGTTCCAGTAGGGTTGCCCCTGGGCGGCGAAGGCTGCCAGGAGCAGGAAGGCGAGGAGGGAGGTTTTGCGAGTCATGGGTTATGTGCTGTAGGGTTAGAAGGGCAGGAATCCAAGACCGATTTTGAAGGTCAGGAGGTTGGACAGGAAGGCGTCGTTAAGGGGCATCGCGTCTTCTTCGCTGCTGCCGAAGTAGGATCGCCCGACGCCAAGGGTGCAGGCGTACAAGATCTCGTAGTTGAACATCAGCCGGTCGAGGAAGATGTAGTTGCGCCCCACGCCTGCGTGGATGCCGAAGGTGTTGTGCACGCTGTTGTCGCGGTAGTATTGCATTCGCACCCATTGGACGCCGAAGGTCCTGTAGAAGCCGTAGGGGGCGAAGCTGGTGAACGGGTATCGGCGTACGGCGAGGCCAAGGGTGAGCTGGTCCGACGAAAGCGGCGTGCCGTTGTCGTTCACCACGTCGGGGTAGCCTTCGTGGTAGCGTGCCCAGGCGGTGAGAGAGTAGTTGCGCTTGATGGCATACTCCAGCGAGAGCCACGGCGTGAAGGCCACGAAGTGGTCTTGGGCCAAGGGCGAGAATCCGGCCATGCCGAAGGCCGTGCCGACGGCAATGGCGGCGCGGCGCCCCAGGAAGCCTTTGGGCGTCTTGCCTGTCGTGCCCTGGATGTAGGAGTCGTAGAGCATGGCGTCCACCAGGCCGTTGTGGTCGGCCATCTGGTAGCTGTAGTTCTGTTTGAGCAGCACTTCGCCGCGGCGGGCGTCGACGGTGAGCGTGGCCATGGCGGTGTTTTCTATGCCGGTGAAGAAGTCGACAAAGGCCACGGGCAGCAGTATCGGCAGAAGCACCGAGTGGAACATGAAGGTGCGTGGCGTGTACTCCTCGTTGAGCATGGCGGTGAGGTTCACCCGGCAGGCCTTGTGGCGGTCCATCAGGTCGTCCATCTCGGGCTGCACGGAGTAGTGCATGTGGAAAGATCCTTTGGCAAGCCAGAACTCGTTCATCCACTCGCAGAGGGTGAGGAAGTCGTTGTATTGGCCGGCATCGGTCATCTGGTGCAGCTGGTCGTCGGAGAAGTCGACGCTGTGCATGCCCAGGCGTTCGCAATTCAGCGCCAGGCGCCGGGAGAGGCGTTGTTCGTTGGCGGCGCTCTTTGCCACCTTTATCTCGTTGGTCAGGTAGTCCATGATGATGCTCGTGGGGTTGAACAGCAGCATGCCGTTGGAGCCGGCGGTGTCGATGTGTTCAAGCTCGGCCGTGCCGGCCAGGTGGCGGTTGAGCAGGGGCGCCAGGGTGCTGTCGGCCATCATGAGGTCGGTCAGGGCGTAGGCCGAGGGGGTCTGCTCGGTCTGCTCGCGGCGTTTGCGGCGTATGCGTTCGTATTTCGATATGCCGTTGCTGTCGCCGACGGCGGTGCTGCTGTCCGGCGCCGGCAGCTCCTCGAGGTAGTCGCCGATATTCTTTTTGGCGCTGAAGCGCAGCTCCTCCATCAGGTCGCCGGCCATGAGGCTGTACTCTTTCTGCCCGGGGAAGCGCATGTGCAGCGACCACACGGCGTGGAGGGCCGCGAGCAGCGCCTGCTCGTTGGTCATCCGCGTCATGGCGTAGTATACCTGCTGGCTCTCGCCCTGCACCTCGCTGTAGTCCTGCTTGGCCACCGAGGTTTCGTGCACCTTGTGCAGGGCCTGGCTGTAGAGTGCAAAGGCCATCAGGCGGTCCAGGGTGCGGGCGTCGGCCTCGCTGCAGTCGCCGCGGCGCAGCAGCCAGGCGTTGTAGAAAGCCCGGGCGTACTGCCCGTGGATGACCTCCTGGCGCACGCATTCCATCCGTGCCTGGTGCCGCAGGGCCAGAAACTCCTCGCGGCCGATGGTGACAAAGGCCTTGCCACCCTTGCCCTGCATCAGCGAGGCGCATTTGCGCCGGCGGCTGAGGATGTTGGGGTGGGAACTGCGGCTGTCGTCGTAGTTGTCGCGGCTGCTGATGGGGGCCACGCTGCGCAGCCAGCAGCCTGTCAGCTGATAGTGGGGCGTATTGAAGAACGTGGTGTCGAACTCCACGTCGTCGAAGGGCAGTGCGCCGTACTGCAACACGTCGAACACCCCTTCGCTGACCTGCCGGTCGTAGGGGCTGCGGCTGTAGAACATGGCAATGCCCAGCGAGTCGGCCTCGTTTTCCATTTCGCGGCTGCGACTGTGCTGGCGCAGGAATTCCGTCAGCTCGCGCTGCTCCTCTTCCATCTCCGTGTCCTTGTCCCTTTTCCGCCTGCCCACCAGCTCCTCGAGGGTGTGCGAACGGAAATAGTGGATGATTTCGTGGCTCAGCACGAAGGCTATCTGGGCCTCGTTTTCGGCCTGCGCCACCAGACCCAGGTTGACGAACACCATGCCCTGGCCGGTGGCAAAGGCGTTCACCTCGGGACTGTTGATGGTGTAGAAACGCAACTCCGAGCGCAGCTCCGGGTAGTCCCTGAGCAGCGTGTCGGCTATGCGCTCCAGCATCCGGCTCACCGCGTCGCCGTAGACAATGCGCCCGCTGGTCAGCATCTTGCCAATGTGGTACGAGGCCATCAGCACCTGCTCTTTGTTTCTCACCCGTCCGCCCAGGTACTTCTCGGCACGCTGCATGTCCGCCTCGTACAGTTCCTCGACGTTCATCCTCAGGTCCGCCGGCACCGGCCCCACGCTGCGTATCTGCCCCCGCGCAAGGCTCCCTGCCATTGTCAGCAACAGCGCTGCCGTCAGTGTTGTTATTCGTCTCATCGTTTGGTCCAAAATGCGTGTAAATGCTTGTGAAAAAGTGGTGCAAAGATACTATTTTTTGCCGACAGGACAAAATTTTTTGTATCTTTGCAAGAGAAGAGCCAATGCCCGCAGATGTGCAAGGGCAACGGACTCAACCAATTGCAAGATAACGTTATGATAAAAAAAGCGCTCTATGCCACTGCTTTCATGCTGCTGACGGCCTTCGCCGCCCGGTCGCAGACGGTGCCCCATTATGTCTATATTCCGCAGTACATCCATGTCCCCAGCGGCCCCTCTAAGCCGTGGGACGGCCATTCGCTCGTGGCCCTGTACGCCGGCACCGGCTTCTTCTCGCAGCCCTCCGAGAGCTTCTTCTCGCCCCTCTCCTACACGCCCCGCACCCCCTTCACGGTCTCCTTCCGCTACGGCGCCGAGAAGAACTTCTCGCCCCGCTTCTTCTGGGGCATGCACGGCGAGGTGTCCTTCTACCGCTTCGGCTACGACTATGCCTACGACGGCGACTCGCTCCGCTCCTATTCCCCACAGGGCATCTCCTCCGCAGGCCACGACATCGAGTGCTCGGAACGCCTCTGGACCCTCTCCGCCGAGGAGGGCTTCACCATAGGCTACTGCCCCAGCCGCGCCCTCTCCCTCAGCCTCACCGCCGGCATCTGCCTCGACTTCCTGACCCACTACGACCGCTCCGAGCGCTACGTCAACCGCCTCACCGGTGCCGTCGCCGACGAGGACAGCGACAGAGACCTCTCCCTCTTCAAGTTCTCCACCATGGGCTTCCTCTTCCGCGCCGAGGCGCAATATTTCCTCACCGGAGGCCTCTTCCTCTCCCTCGCCGCCAAGGCGCAGGTCCATGTGCGCGCCGGCACCTACGACGACCCCTTCGGCACCAACCGCTACAGCCTCCTGCTCGGCGTGGGCTACACCTCCTTCCGCCGACCCAGCACCTCCACCGATGATTGAAGCCCTGGTCATACGCACCACCGGCAGCTGGTACCGCCTGCTGCTGCCCGACGGCACCACCCTCGACGGCCGCCTGCGCGGCAACTACCGCCTGCGCGGCAACAAGCAGACCAACCCCGTCGCCGTGGGCGACCGCGTCGACTGCTCCCTCGAGGCCGACGGCACAGCCCTTATCCACGACGTGCACGACCGCACCAACTACATCGTCCGCCGCGCCACCAAGCTCAGCAAGCAGACCCACGTCATCGCCGCCAACATCGACCTCCTCTGCATCGTGGCCACCCTCGGCCTGCCGCGCACCTCCACGGGATTCATCGACCGGCTCCTCGTCACCGCCGAAGCCTACCACATACCCGCCGCCCTGGTCTTCAACAAGGTGGACCTCTACGGCGACCCCGGCAGCGAACTGTGGCAGATCCACAACGAGCTGAAAGCCCTCTACACCGCCGCCGGCTACCCCGTCCTCGAGGTCTCCGCCCTGCAGGGCACAGGCCTCGACGCCCTGAAGCAGATGATTGCCGGCAAGGCGGTCCTCTTCTCCGGCCACAGTGGCGTGGGCAAGAGCGCCCTGCTCAACGCCCTCTGCCCCGGCCTCGGCCTCAAAGTGGGCCAAATCTCCGACTGGAGCCTTAAGGGCAAACACACCACCACCTTCGCCGAAATAATTCCAGTGGAAAGCGGAAAGTGGAAAGTGGAAAGTAAACAGGAACAACAGCTCCCCACTCTCCACAACGACACTCGTCCCGGTGCGGCAGCCGAACTTTCCACTTTCCACTTTCCACTTTCCACTTACCTCATCGACACCCCCGGCATCAAGGAGTTCGGCATGGTCGACTTCACGGCGCAGGAGCTCTCGCACTTTTTCCCCGAGATGCGCGCCGTGCTCCACGGCTGCCGCTTCGCCAACTGCACCCACCGCCACGAACCCGGCTGCGCCGTAAAACAGGCTGTCGACGACGGCCGCATCAGCCCCGAGCGCTACCAGAACTACCTCTCCATCCTCGACGACTTGCCCCGCTGAACCCCCTCCGACCCCCCCTCCGACACCTACCAAATTCGTCCCTTCTCATATAGTTCCTATATACTTCTCATATACTTCTTATATCACCTATATAAGAAGTATATGAGAAGTATATGAGAACGATATAAGAACGATATAAGAAATGCCGAATTATGTACCTCTCGGACCCCTCTCGGGTTGGGGTTTTGTGGAAGGGGAATAAAAAAAAGCCGCCGCCTGCGGGATGCGGGCGGCGGCTTTGGGGGTTGGTTGCCAAAAGGTTTTTATTTCTTGAGGAATTTGAAGTCCTTGCCGAGGTAGTAGGCCTGGTCGCCGAGGGTTTCTTCGATGCGCATGAGCTGGTTGTATTTGCAGATGCGGTCGGTGCGCGAGGCGGAGCCGGTTTTGATGAGGCCGGCGTTCATGGCCACGACGAGGTCGGCGATGGTGGTGTCCTCGGTTTCGCCGCTGCGGTGGCTGATGATGGCGGTCATGTTGTTGCGCATGGCGAGGTTGACGGCGTCGATGGTCTCGGTGAGGGTGCCGATCTGGTTGAGCTTGATGAGGATGGAGTTGGCCACCTTCTTTTCGAGGCCCATGCGGAGGCGGCTGACGTTGGTGACGAAGAGGTCGTCGCCGACGAGCTGGCAGCGGTCGCCGATGGCGTCGGTGTGGAGGCGCCAGCCGTCCCAGTCGTCTTCGGCCATGCCGTCTTCGATGGAGATGATGGGGTAGCGGTTGACCCAGTCTTTCCAGAAGTCGCTCATCTGGGCGGGCGTCAGCTTGTCGCCGGTGCTCCATTTGAGTTCGTAGATGTTCTCGTCGGCATTGTAGAATTCGCTGGCGGCGGCGTCGAGGGCAATGAAGACGTCCTCGCCGGGGCGGTAGCCGGCTTTCTCGATGGCCTGGAGGATGCAGGTGAGGGCTTCCTCGTTGGAGCCGAGGTTGGGTGCGAAGCCGCCCTCGTCGCCCACGTTGGTGCTCATGCCTTTGCTCTTGAGGACCTGGCGGAGGTTGTGGAACACCTCGGCGCCCATGCGGAGGGCTTCGGTGAAGGTGGGGGCTCCGACGGGCATGATCATGAACTCCTGGAAGTCGATGCTGTTGTCGGCGTGGCTGCCGCCGTTGAGGATGTTCATCATGGGGATGGGCAGGGTGTGGCCGCCCACGCCGCCGAGGTAGCGGTAGAGCTCCTGGCCGGTCTCCTGGGCAGCGGCTTTGGCGCAGGCCAGGCTGACGCCGAGGATGGCGTTGGCGCCGAGGCGCGACTTGTTCTCCGTGCCGTCGAGCTCGATCATCTTGGTGTCGATGGCTTTCTGCTCGCTGACGAACATGCCTTGTAGCTCTTCGTTGAGGACGGTGTTGACGTTGTTGACGGCCTGGAGGACGCCCTTGCCGAGGTATTGGCTCTTGTCGCCGTCGCGCAGTTCGCAGGCTTCGTGCACGCCCGTGGAGGCTCCGCTCGGTACGGCGGCGCGGCCCATGGCGCCCTGGTCGGTGTAGACGTCGACTTCCACTGTGGGGTTGCCGCGACTGTCGAGAATCTGACGGCCCCTGATTCCTATAATCTGACTCATAATGTTTTATATTTTTAGTTAAACAATTATTTTATTTCAAAACAGGATGCAAAGATACGAAAAAAATCCGGCTTTGCAGGCTTTTTTTGCATTATTATTTGGCTACCTCGCAAAACCTTCGTATCTTTGCACCGGATTTTAGTATAGATGAAATGACGCTACTCATTATATTCCTGTTAGGTGCGATGTCGATATCGTTCCTGTGTTCGATATTGGAATCGGTGTTGATGTCCACCCCCCTGAGCTATATCAGTATGCGCGAGGACGAGGGCTACCGTCCCGCCACCCTGTTCAAGAAGTACAAGCAGGACAACGCCCAGGCCATTGCCGCCATACTGAGCCTGAACACCATTGCCAACACCATCGGCGCCGCCGGCGTGGGCCGCCAGGCCGCCATAGCGCTGGACAGCGTGCCCTTCGGCGTGGTGTCGGCGGTGACGACGGTGCTCATACTCATCTTCTCCGAGATTGTGCCCAAGACCATCGGCACCAACAACTGGCGCCGCATGATGGGCTTCACGGCCAACACCATCCGCGTGCTCATCGTCGGGCTCTACCCCGTGGTGGTGCTGGTGCAATGGCTCACCAAGCTCATTTCGCGCAAGGACGAGGAGGAGACGGCCGTCAGCCGCGAGGAGGTGGCTGCCATGGCCGATATGGGCGAGGACGAGGGCGTGATAGACGAGGACGAGAACAAAATCATCCAGAATATCATCAAGCTCGGCGATGTGAAGGCCTACGATGTGATGACCCCCCGCGTGGTGGCCGCCACGGCCCCCGAGAGCATGACGCTCAAGGATTTTTACAAAGGCGATGTGTACAGCCATTTCTCGCGCATACCCGTCTATGCTGAAGAGGAGGATTTCATCACTGGCTACGTGCTACGCAGCGAGGCGCTGGAGGAGCTGGCCGAGGACCACTTCAAGATGACCCTCGGCGAAATCAAGCGCGAGATACCCCTCTTCAACGAGGAGATGAGCGTGGCTGACATCTGGGACAGCCTGCTGAAGCACAAGGAGCAGATTGCGGGCATCATCGACGAGTTCGGCTCCTTCCAGGGCATCATCACCCTGGAGGACATCATCGAGACCATCTTCGGCCTCGAAATCATCGACGAGAGCGACGAGGTGGCGGACATGCAGCAGTACGCCCGCGAGCGCTGGCAGAAACGCCAGAGCCGTTTCAAAGAAATCAAACTCCCCGAGTAATCACCTGGCTATCAGTAGCGTTAAAGTAGGTACTAACCACCTACCATCTACCCTCTCTGTTTCCATATTAGTCATGATAATCACTGTCTTTCCATTCAAATTTCACGGTTTCCGGCACCAGATATTTGCCTATCTTGTAGTCGATGTTGGCTTTGTGGGCCTGGCTGAGCTGGTGGCAGCGGTGCACACGGTACGTGCGGCCGTCCTTGACGAAGTGGGCCCCCGTCTGGTGGAAGCGGAAAGGGACCCCCTTCGCCATGCACTGTTCGCGCAGTGAGAGCACCCAGTCGTAGTCGCAGGGTCGCGCGTCGACGCCCGACTCTCCTCCCACCGACACTTCCTCTATCGTCTCGTCGAGGTAGGGGGTGAGATCTATTGCTGTCAGCAACGGCGAAGCGATGATGCTCTTGTGGCGGATGGGCAGTGAGCGGAAGATGGACAGGCGATAGTCGGCCATCTCTTGGTTCTCCACCGTGCAGCCCACCAGGACGTTGGGGTAGCCATCGCCCCAGTCGTTGGGCACACACTCCATGAAGCGGTCTATGCGCTTGGTGAAGAAGAAAAACCAGAGGTCGCTCCGCAGTCGCATCATCTCCCAGCATTCGGGGCGCCACGCGTCGGCGTCCTTCAGCAGGAAGTCGGAAGTGAAGCAGGTGAAGACCACCTTGCCGCTCTCAATCTTCCACGACTTGTCGCGCTTCTTCTTAATGGGCAGGTTGAAATTGCCTGTCTTGCGGCACACGCTGCTTGCAATCTCGCTTCCATACATTTCGTCCTGCCGGTAGACATAGCAGTACTTGCACCCAGGGCTTATCTTGGTGCACCCGTGCCACGGGTTCCAGTCGGCGTATATCTCCCAGTGTTCAGACATGCTGCTTTAACGGAATGTCGCTGGTTTTATTGCAGAAGAAGACGAAAGCCAAGGCTAAAAACAGCCTTGGCTTTCGAATCTTTACAGCTCATTCTATCGGTATCTGTATAACCGACAGCCATTTCTCAGGGTCTTTCTGGTTCCAGGCACCATCAATATAGCAAGTGCGATGCTGACCAATCACCTTATAGCCGTGTTCCTCGATATAGCGGAAGGCTTCGGCGAATGAATCGTAAAATTGCTCGTATGGGCCGACGTGCTTCACGCAGAGCGCCTTGGGCACCTCGGGCAACCGCTTGAACTGGATGATGGCGCTGTCGGTGCCCATCTCCTCCACCTGCTCGCAGTACTCGATGTCAATGTCTGTCGGCGTGTACTCCTTGTTGTGCTCCACGGTGAAGCAGTAGCCCGGCGGCGGACACTTGCAGCCTAGGCGCTGCATCTCGGGACCGATTTTCTCGTAGCACATCGGACCGATGGCGGCGTAGTTGGGGATGACCTCGCGGTGCGAGGCAACGATGATTGACGGGAGGCTTTGAATGCTAAACTTTTCCATTGTTGTGATTTGTTTGCGGGAGTCCCTCCAGCTGAGCAGCTTTTCGCGACGGGCAACCAGTTGCCGTAACTGCCGTTCCGTCTCGCTGATTTTCTCGTCCATCTGCCGGATGCTGGGCGTGGACGAGTCGTCGTCCAGCAGGTCCTTGATTTCCTCAAGCGAGAAACCGAGCCGCTGAAGGTCGCGGATGTTTTGCAACCGTTGCATCTGGTCGATGCTGTAGTAGCGGTAGCCCGTCCACTCGTCCACCTCGTTGGGCAGCAATAAACCCTTCTGTTCGTAGTGGCGCAAGGTTTTTACGGTCGTCTGCATCAACTTCGAGAACTCTCCGATTGTTAGTTTTTGTTTGTAAATCATCATCGTACGATAATAATGCTTGTTTGATATCGGCTGCAAAATTAATGCATGACCCAAGGGACGAGTCAAGGACTTTAACAAACTTTAACTTTCTTTTCAATCTGTTCGTTTTGTGTCTGCATGTCTTGTTATTCGGAATGTACAGCGGTCGTTCCCCCTAAGAATTGTATTCTCAACCTGAACCTCGAAATGGCTGTCTGGTTCAAGTTGCGACAAGATATATAAAATGCTCTGTCGCGAACACTCGCATTGCTGTGGATGGGTTCTCAGCCCACATTTAACTTTAGGGCACGTACATTCCAAATAACTCAGTTCATATACCTTCCCTGGCTCAATCACCCTACCCGTATAGGACTTGTTGTTGTACCCCTCCGTATAGATTCTGTCAAAATCCCCATCATACTTGGCATATATTTGCTTATGTATTTGGAGAACATGATCTTTTACACATTCGATTGCTTCTTCTCTATAGCGCATAGTTTCCAAATTTCCCTTCGCCTCGGCACAATTCTCCCAGATTGTGCCAACCCTCTTGCAGGTGTTCTTATCGAGACATTCGGCACAAGTCTCGTAGCCTTTAGATGTAACACATTTATGTACCTCGCACATGTGGCTGCAGAAATAGAACTTGACGCCTTCCATACGACAACCAGTACAATTAATACTCTCCGGTGTAATCTGATCAGTATGATTCATTTCGCGCCATTTCTTCGCGACCTCAACGCGCATCTTGTCGTCATTCTTAATTGTGGCAATGCGAGCCTCGCAGGTTTCGCAGTTAATACCACAGCATGCAATCATTTTATTCATATAGTGTTTATTGTCTTTTGTAGTTCATCGAGGAAGCGGGCGGCATGTCCGCCGTCCATCTGAACGTGGTGGAACTGGAAGGAAATGGGCAAGGATGTCCTCAGCCAGCCCTTGCGGTAGCGGCCCCACATTACCATCGGATTGCAGAACTGGTCGGTGTACTGATTGACGATGCCGTCGAGTTCCGTCTCTGTCATTGCTGAAGTTCCTATCACCATCGCATCGTCCACATAGGTACTCTGACATGCAATAATTGCCGATTGTGTTAAGTTCATATAGTCCAAACGGAACTTCTCTAAATCTTCAGTATAGGGAATGTCACATGAGTTTATGCCACCTTCTTTGTTGTTCACTATCACGTTGATGGCAAGGCGGTCGTACTTCATCAGTTTCCCTTGCTCAGGCAGCAAATAGAACTCTTCCATCCGACTGGCAGCCTTGCCGATGCACCAGCACAGGAGAAGATTAAACTTAATCTCCCTTCGCCTACTCACCATACGAAGTCTCGTCACATCGAAGGTCTTTGTGAGCGTCACCATCGGCATGGGCGACTTCATCCACAGTTCAAACGCCTGTGCCCGACTGGTGTCCTTGGGATCGATTTCCTGTTTCATAAATGCTATTTTATTGTTTATACTCGGCAAGCGTTTTGACCTCACAGCCTTTGCTTTCATAATAGGCGAGCATCTCTGGCAGTTTCTTCAGGTCGTAGCTGGTGATGCAGTCGGAGAGGACATGTACCGTGAAGCCTGCCTTGGCCATGTTGAAACACGTCGATTTTACACAGGCCGTAGCATCAGCACCAGCCACGTAGAACTCATTGATGCCGTTTGCCGCGATGAAAGCAGAAAACGCCTCGCTGGTAAGGGCATTGCTTTTCGTCTTCACGAAGACATTGTCCGACACGACCTTCAGTTCAGGTGCCAACTCCTCACCGCGGGTGCGGGGCTTGAAAGTTCGTGTGGCGGCAGTGATATTGTTGTGCTTGATATACACGACGTGCATTCCCTCGCTCTGCGCCCAGTCGATGGCGGCATTGATGTTATCCACAATGTCGAGGTAATGCTTGGTAATGTCGTTTTGGATGTCAATAATGACAAGTGCCTTTGTTTGCATATCGATTGTTCTCTTTCTATTCCTCATAACCTAACTGTCCCGGCAGGCGGAGTTTCTCCTTTGGTGGGAAGGTGGATTCGTATGCTTCGAAGGCTTCGGGGTTCTCGTCGGCGACGAAGTAGCCCTTGGGCGGGCAGTAGGTACCCTTGCGGTCGCCCCAGTAGCCAGGGATGAGCTCCTGGGCAAGGAAGAAGGGAACCTCATCCTCCTTAGGCATCTCATGATAGTGGATGCGGAGTTTGCTTGCGAGGTCGAAGCCTGCGTGTCGGTAGAAGTCGATGTTGCCCTCCATCTGCAACAGACCGATACCCATCGCTTTGGCTCTTTCAATTGCATAGCTCAGCAACTTCAGCCCGTAGCCCATGCGTTTAAGGTCGGGGTGGATGCTGATGGGGCCGAAGGTCCAGGAGGGGAACGTCGTTCCGTCTTCCAGCACTATCTCCGCCTTCGAGAACATAACATGCCCGATAATCTTTCCATCTTTCTCCATCACGAAGTCCAGCTCGGGAATGAAATCGGGATTGTTTCTGTATTGGTTGAGCACATAATGCTCCGTGCATCCTGGCCGGTAGATGTTCCAGAATGCCTCACGCGTGAGGTTCTCCACCTCGCGCCAGTCATTGGGTTGTTCTAGTCGTATGTTCATAGTTTTTTTTTCAAAATCTGCGGGTGCGGCGGCGGTAGGCGTCGTATTCCTCGCCGAAGTCGCGGTGGAGGCGACGCTCCTCACTAATGACCTGCACCAGCATGATGGCGAGGGAGGCCACCCATACCGCTGCCGCCTGCCAGGTCCAAAGCCGGACGACCACGCCTGCCAGGTAGATAACCCAATATTTCGCGAAGTTGCTTCATTTTCTATAGAATTTCCATGTGTCGCTGTGACCGTCGGGGTAGGTGAGGCTCCATTGCAACAGGTCGGGAGTCAGCGCGTCGAGGTGGTACTTGGTGTCGCGGTCGATGCCGTTGCGGTAGAGGTTGATAATCCTCTGCGCCAGCTCGAGTTCCTGGTCGCCCTCTATCACCTCCATGCGGAAGGTGTCCTTCGTGAGGCCGCCGAAGTGGAAGTCGTCGCCTTTCAGAAGCCAGAAGCTGGGACTTATGTAGTTGAACACCCACTTTATTGTCCGGCCGTCCTTCAGCGTCACGGTATATACCTGGCGGGCGGAGTCGACGGCGGTGCCGCCGACATAGATGTCCATGGTGCCGGTTTCGTGGACGTCGAAATGGTTGCCCTCCCAGTCATAGTTGAAGGCATGCTCGTATGTGTAGTGTCCTTCCACCTGCGGAGTTTTCTGTGCGTTGCCGGTGCCCATGATGAGCAGGAGCGACGCTAGAAACAGTAAATGTCGTGCTTTATTCATAATGCTTTTACGATAATCTCTGCTTTCTCCTCGAGCGGCAGGGTTCCGTCGATCCAACGGATGGGCACTCCGCTGCGTTCCATGCGGCGGAACCAGGTCATCTGGCGCTTGGCGAAGCGGCGGATGTCGGTGAAGAGGTCGCGGAAGAGTTCCTCCCGGGTGCACTGGCCGAGGAGGAATCGGGTGACGTGGCGGTATTCCAGTCCGTAGCGCATCAGGCGCTCCGGAGCTATGCCCTGGTCCAGGAGATGCTGTACTTCGGAGGTCATGCCTTCGTCCATGCGGCGGCGGAGGCGTGCCTCGATGCGGGCTATTACTTCTTCGCGTGGCAGGAGGAGTCCGTAGATGCGGTGCTCCAGATCCGGCGCCTGGGTGCAGGCGTCGGGGTGGGCGAGGGCGAATTCCTGTATTTCGAGGGCGCGGACCAGGCGGTCGCGCGTCTCGGTGTCGGTGTGGTTGTGCAGAGGGCCGAGGGCTGCGAGGCGTGCGGTGAGCTCTTCGTCGCTGTAGGGCTCCAGGGAGCGGCGGTAGTCGGGGTCGACGGGGGCGTCGGCCAGGCGGTAGCGGCGAAGGACGGCGTCGATGTAGAGACCTGTGCCGCCGCAGAGGATGGGTTGCCGCCGGCGGCTCTGGATGTCGGCCAGGGCGGCGTTGAAATCGCGCAGGAAACGGTAGGCGCTATACTCCTCGCCGGGGTCGCAGATGTCGATGAGGTGGTAGGGGATGTGGGCGCCGTGGAGGTCGTAGTCGGCGAGGTCCTTGCCGGTGCCGATGTCCATGCCACGGAACACCTGGCGCGAGTCGGCGCTGATGATTTCGCCGCCCAGGCGATAGGCCACCTCGGCCGCCAGGGCGGTCTTGCCGGTGGCCGTGGGTCCGAGGATAGTGATGAGGGTATTACTCATCCAGGAAGATCAGCTTGGAGCGTTGCTTGTCGAACTCGTAGTTGCCGAACTGCTGCAGGCCGGTGCGGTTGATGATGAACTTGTAGTCGATGCCTTTGACGACGACCACCTCGACGTTCTCGCGGCGCTGTTCGCCGATTTGCATGTGCTTGAAGACGATGGTGGTGCGGTCGATGATGTTGCCCTCGGGGTCGAAGGACTTGTCGCGCAGGGGGAAGTCCTCCTTGTTGAGGCGCTGCTGGTAGAGCAGGCTCATGGCCTCCTCCCAGGAGATGGCGATGGGTTCGGCATAGCGTTCGTCGATTAGCATGGGCACCTGGAAGCCGTTGGCGATGCAGGTGATTTCGCCGCTGGTGGAATTGATCATAGTGACGTAGAGGGTGCTCTCGTCGTGGACGATGGTGGGCTGTATCTCGGGCTCTTCGTCGGTGGGACGGTCCACGAGGTCGACCACCTTGCCGTCCTTGCCCTTGCCTTTGCTGTCCTTGTCAGGCTGCTCGGTGGCGGTGAGGTTCTCGACAAGGCTGCGCGGCACGTAGTCCTCGCGGAGCACGAGGAACTCGATGCGGCGGTTGAGCGAGTGGGCTGCCTGCTGGCGGTCGCCGCTGAGGGTGGCGATGTAGTCGCACTCCAGCACTGTGCCGGCGGAGAATTCGTATTTCTTGCCGTTGTAGGTGACGGTCATATCCTCGTCGAGGGTGCGGGGCACACGCTCGGCATAGCCTTTGGCCACGAGGCGCTCGCGCTCGATGCCGCGGCTGACGAGGTAGTCCACCACGCTCTGTGCGCGGCGCTGCGAGAGGGTGTCGTTGGTGAGGCCCACATAGGGCTGGCAGTCGGTATGGGCGCGCACCTCAACCACGAGGTTGGGGTTGTTCTCCATGATGAGGTAGAGGTCCATCAGCGAGTCCATGAACTGCGACTGGATGTCGGTCTTGGCCAGCTCGAAGTTGATTTGCGGCAGCACGATGGGACGGCGCGGCACGGGTTCCATGCGGAAGTCGTGCACAATGGTCTTGTTGGTGTTGTAGCCGCGGGTGCTTTCGGAACCCTCGACGGAGTAGTACCGCTGCTTGGAGAGGTACATCTTGTACACCACGTCGCGACGGACGATGGTGCTGTCGAACTTGTAGTATCCCTTCTTGTCGGTGCGGGTCTCGGCGGTGGTGCCGTCGGAGCCGACAAGCTTGATGCGGACATCCTTCATGAGCTGCATCGACTTCTCGTCGCGCACGGTGCCCTGGATGGCGTAGTTGAGGCCCGGGAGCTCGAAGTAGAAGAGGTTGTCGTTGATGGGGGGCGCCTGGGTGCTGCGGTTGTCGTTCTGGGCGGCACGGTTGTGGGGGTCGTCGTAGGGACGGTTGGAGGAGAAGTAGCCGCGCTCGAGGATATTGTTCTTCGAATGGTCGGGATAGAAGACGATGGACATCTCGTCGTAGGACGAGTTGATGGGGATGCCGAGGTTTTCGGGCACCGACCACTTGCCGTTGGGGTTGAGGCGGGTGTAGAAAAGGTCTTGTCCGCCGACACCGGCGAGGCCGTTGGAGGAGAAGTAGAGCAGCGAGTCGTTGCGCAGCACGGGCATAATCTCCTTGCCGGGGGTGTTGACGATGGAGGTCAGGTTGACGGGACGGCCGAAGTCGTCGGCGGTGCTCTTGCGCGTGGCGCGCCATAGGTCGTATTCGCCGAAGCCGCCGGGCATATTGGACGAGAAGTAGAGCGTCAGACCGTCGGACGAGATGGCGGGGTAGAGGAAGGTGTAGGCGGTGTCGCCGAGGTGCACATAGGTGGGTGTGCTCCACTCGCCGGGCTTGACCTCCTCGGCCGGGGCGGTCTCCACCTCGGGCTCCTCGTCCTTGGCGTCTTTCTTCTTTTTCTTTTTGGTATTCTTCTTGGCTACGCTCTTTTTCTTCTTCTTGCTCTTGCTGTCAAGCTCCTGCTGGGCGCGGGTGGAGGTGTAGATGCGGCAGCGCACGGTCTCGCTTTCGCGGACGCCGCAGCGCGAGAAGAAGACGGTGTTGCCGTCGGGCGTGAAGGAGGGCTCGCCCTCGTTGAAGTCGGAGTTGATCTTGCCGCTCTTGTCCCACGGCTCGGGGATCGATACCCACTGGCCGTTGCGGTCCTGGTAGACCATGTAGATGTCCGAGAAGGCCTGGTCGGTCCAGGGGTCCTTGCCCAGTCCCTCGCCCTCGGGGAAGCGGGCGGAGGTGAAGACAATCTTCGTCGTGTCGTCGCCCACAAAGCGCGGTGCGAAATCGTTATAGTCGGTGCACCATTCGGAGAGCTTGCTGACGGTGTGGCGTGTGCGGTTGTTGGCCAGCTGGTTGACGTAGATCAGCGACTGCTTGCGCTTGGCGGCATAGCTGTCCTTGGGCTCCATCTCCAGATATTTCTGGTAGTACTGCTCGGCCTCGTCGAACTTCTCCTGGAAACGGCACATCTCGGCCAGGTTGAAGTAGAGCTTGCGCTCGCTCTTGTAGTACTCCTCGTCGGCCAGGCGCTTGTAGATGCGCTCGGCGCGGGGATAGTTGTAGGTGAAGCGGTAGCACTCGGCGATCTGGAAATAGACGCGGTTCTTCTCCGCCTTGTTGTCCTTGATTTTCTCGTAGGCGGCCTCGTATTCCCTCACAGCCTCGATGAAACGGTTCTGGTCGAAGAGGTCGTCGGCTTTGGCGGCGAGACTTTTCGGCTGGGCGTAGGCAACGGACGCCATGAGGATGGCTCCAAAGAGCAGGAAGAGTCCTTTTTTGAGTGTTTTCATATATATACCCAAGTTTTCTTTTTGTTCGTACTAATATCTAATTCAACGCATTAAACGGCCTCCGGGGCCGATTCAATGTGCCGATTCAAAATGCTAAAGTACGAATTTTTCCCGATATGGCAAAATATTTTTTTATTGCCTCCCTCCATATTTCTTTACCAGACCTCCAGTGAAGAGCCAAGCTCGACGGTTACCCGCTTATCCAAGAGCACATCGCTCTCGCCGTCGAGAATCACATGTGCCCCATTGGTGATGTTGACGTCGCCGAAAGAATGTTCCGGACAGACATTGTAGCCTGCCATGATTGCATCTCCTGTTTCGTATGCATCGCTTGTGAAGGTGACATTCTGAAAAACTGTTATAGAATGCTTTTCCTCTTTATCCTGTAACAATTGTCGGCTCATAGGTACACATGAACTGCCCAAGCGAAGAGGATGCAATTAATATTAGGCAGAAGATACAAACGAGTTTTCTCATATGCTATATTTTAATGAGTTTTATGTGATGTATACGATGATTGGATTCAGTGCGTAATAGATAGAAACCGCAGGGGAGGTGGGACACATTGATTGGATTACGGCAACATGTGTTTGAATATAATACAATACCAGTCATGTCAATGATACTAACGGCATTGATATCATCCCCACCAATCGTTATCCAATCCTGGCATGGGTTGGGATATACTTCAACTGTATGATTGGTGTCTGTTTCATCAAGTCCAACCCATTCCTTGTAGCAACTATCCTGATATCCCCAGTGGTAAACTTGGATTCCATCATGGAAGCAGCATAATAGGTCGCTTCCAATTGTGCTATAGAAATTATAACGCGAGTATTCGAAAAGATTTGAGCAACCCACGCCTTCGATAAAACGGGTATTGAATCCTGTCCTGATATCCCTGAGACTTATTTCTAATCCCAAATCAGTATATGTTGTATCTGCCACAACATACAAAGTGCTATCGCCCCATGAAGTGTGCAAAAGGTTTTTTATTTTCAATGTGTCACCGATGGCGAGAGACATGTCTACAATGAGATGGTCCTCATCCTCATCAAGGTATCTGCACCAAAGCTTACCTGTGACAGTATCTTCTCGCAGCAGGAAATCAAAATGTGAATTCCCAATAAAGTTTATTACCTTGTAGGAAACGTCGTCTATTAAGGTGTCATGATTACAGGACATAACCTCGGTACTACCCCAATCGTAAACCTCAATCCATCCATACCATTCTGTGCTCTCCTGTCCAAAGAAGGACTTGAAGCCTTGGGCGGCCGTGGTGTCCTGCCCGTGGCCGAGTACCGTAAGCATCAGCATTACTATTGTAAACAAGTTTTTTTTCATAATTTGATGATTTTTCTTGAACACAAATGGTGGGCGCCAGTCAGTATAATGAAGTAAATCCCCCTGGCGTAGTCGTGCATGTCGATGGCTGTGCTGCGGCCAGGCTGTTTGCTTGTCTGAATCAATCTCCCGTTCGACGACAGGAGCATATAGTCGGTTGCTTCTGTGGCATCGATATAGACCACGTCTGCACAAGGATTAGGGAAGACCTCACAGAAAAAATCCCACTCGCAAAGCTCAATGCTGTCAAAAATACCTCCTCCTTTCAGACAACCCTCGTCGCCTGGGTTGTCGTGATAGACCTCAACACCATCTCTGTAGTAGCACAACAGTTCTACGTGTTCCATTCGTCGAGGATATTCAGGGCCGAGACTGGGGCCAACCCCTTCGATGAACATCAGTGTGTCAATGTCATTAAACCAAGCTCTGTTATGAAAGTTTGTTTTCAGTATTTTTCTCCCGTTCTCAAAAAATATTGAATCAATCCGGATTGTCGGTATGGTATCAAAATCATGGAGTTCCAATTTGTCCCAGTTCTCGGTGTTCAAAGTGTCGCCGACATTCAGATCCAAATCCATGACAAGTATTTCCGGAATATGTTCGTATGTTCCATTGTAGTACTGTTTAATATACAATTTGGAATGTGTTTCGTTTTCACGCAATAAAATGCTGTCGTGATAGAATACCGATATACCTTCGGTGGATTCAGAGTAGTCGCGGCGTAATACGTTGTAGACGTTGCTGTCAACGAAAACGGAGTCTCCTGCCACAGCCTGCTTGACGTCGGTGGCGTCGGCGTATATAGAGAACTCTTTGAGATAAACGTACCACGTCGAACTGCTGTCCCCGAAAACCGACTGAAAAACAACGGCAGTGTCTTGCCCGTATGACGGGGCAAACGTAAGCAGGCTCAACAACAAAAGGCCAATTTTCTGCGTCATCTTTTTCATATTCAGTCGGTTTTATTGTTTGCAGCAAAATGGATTATGCTGCAAATATACAAAATTTTTTTCAATACAGGGAGAAAAAAAACAGCACCCGCTAAAGAAAAAAAACGGTGCTCGCAAGTGCCTGTCGCACACCGCCCCGACACCTGCCAAATTCGGCCCTTCTCATATAGTTCCTATATACTTCTCATATACTTCTTATATCACCTATATAAGAAGTATATGAGAAGTATATGAGAACGATATAAGAACGATA
>Ga0326511_10000282_pt1 | contig 42709 bp, 44 predicted proteins | sample 0_2496_0518_D_FD_203701 | JGI IMG/M metagenome (GOLD analysis project Ga0326511, IMG submission 203701) | Bovine rumen microbial communities from UC Davis, California, United States - 0_2496_0518 | ecosystem: Host-associated > Mammals > Digestive system > Stomach > Rumen | place: USA... | reverse complement strand
TGCTTTGAATATTACGATCCTGCCGGAAGCGTATACAGAGAAGTTGAGCTTGAAGATTTGGCAGATGAACGTAATAGCGCAGACACAAAGGTTTGCGCGAAAACAATTAAAATCGGTGCAGAAATCGGGATACCTGGTATTGTAAAAGCTAAGTTTGATTATATCAAACGGCATACTACGGCGGAGAGCGCAGATAATGAAGCGGCATCGGCAGGTGAATCCGGCGCGGCATCGGCAGGTGCATACGGCGCGGCTTCGGCAGGTGAATCCGGCGCGGCTTCGGCAGGTGAATCCGGCGCGGCTTCGGCAGGTTTCAAGGGCGCGGCATCGGCAGGTGCATACGGCGCGGCATCGGCAGGTGCATACGGCGCGGCTTCGGCAGGTTTCAAGGGCGCGGCATCGGCAGGTGCATACGGCGCGGCATCGGCAGGTGCATACGGCGCGGCTTCGGCAGGTGAATCCGGCGCGGCATCGGCAGGTGCATACGGCGCGGCTTCGGCAGGTGAATCCGGCGCGGCTTCGGCAGGTTTCAAGGGCGCGGCATCGGCAGGTGCATACGGCGCGGCCGTATCAAGAGGATCAGCAGAAACCAACAAGAACGGTATAGCTGTTGTCCGAGGAAACCGCGTAAAGGCGCGAGGTGGAATTGGAACCGTAATTGTAATTTGCGAAGAGGAAGGATCTAACTACGGAATAAAAGAATGGAAGGCCGCAATTGTTGACGGTGAAAAAATCAAGGCCAATACGTGGTACACGCTGAAAGACGGGGAATTCGTGGAGGTGGATGGAGAATGAAGAAACGAATGAGGCCGTATTACGGCTGGGACCAGATGCCGGTGCTTTTGACGGTGCCGGAGGCGGCGAACCTGCTGCGGATCAGCGAGCAGGGACTGCGGACGATCCTGCGGGAGGGGAAGCTTCCTGCGATCAAGATCGGGCGGGCGTGGCGCATTGAGAGAGACGCGGTGCGCAAGCTGATGGAAGGAGGGGAGGCTGCGTGAACATCAAAAACTGCCGCCTGCGGGCGGGTTTGACGCAGAAGGAGCTGGCCGAGAAGGCCGGGACCTCCCCAAAGAGCATCAGCGTGTGGGAGAACGAATTGTTTGAGCCGCGGATCTCCAGCCTGGAGCTGATCGCCAATGCGCTGGGCGTGACGCTGGACTTTATCATACAGAAGGAAACGCCGCTGATTTACAGCAAGCGGAAGCTGGAAATGCTCATAGACGAGGACGGCGAGCAGAATTTTTGCGACGCAACGGACATTACGCCCATGCAGGTGTGGCGGTGGCGGCACAGCGCAACGCCGACGATGCCGACGCTGCGGCGGCTGGCAGAACACTTCCAGGTGCCGGTGGGCTGGTTTTTTGAACATGAAGAAAAAAAGGAGAGTGAGACGAAATGATCAAAGAGATTCCGTTTGAGAATCACGACGAATGGCTGGAGATCCGGAAAGCCTATATCGGCGGGAGCGACGCCGGGAGCGTGGTTGGCATGAATCCATATAAGAGCGCATACACGCTCTGGGCCGAGAAAACCGGGCAGATCGAGGCGTTTGCCGGGAACCTGACCACCGAGGTGGGCGCTTATCTGGAAGAGCTGGTGGCTGAGCTATTCACCCGCGAGACCGGAAAGAAGGTGCGGAAAAAGAACCGCACCATGGTGAACGACAAATACCCCTTCGCCTGCGCGAACGTGGACCGGATGGTGGTGGGAGAAAAGGCGTTTCTCGAAATTAAGACCACCAACAGCCTGCCGATCATGCGGGCGCTGAAAAACGGCGGAGATGAATTCCCGACCGCGTATTACGCGCAGTGCGTGCATTACCTTGGCGTCACCGGGCTGGAGCGCTGCTATCTGGCAGTGCTGATCAACTGCAGGGAGCTTAAGATCTACACCATGGAGCGGGACGAGGCTGAGATCGCGGCGCTGATGAAAGCGGAGAGCGATTTCTGGTGGAATTACGTAATGGGCGGCTGCCCGCCGCCGGTGGACGGCAGCGAGGACTGCGCCGAGACCATTGAGACGCTGCACCAGGAAGGCATGGACCGCCATGACGTGACGCTGATGGGGCTGGAGCCGCAGATACGGGCGTATCTCAGCTTCGGCGAGCGGATCAAGGAGCTTAAGGCCGCGCAGACGGAAGCCGCGAATGCCATCAAGCAGAGCATGGGAGACGCGAGCTACGGAAGGGCAGGCGCTTACAAGGTGAGCTGGACGAGCAGCTCCAGAAGCACCTTTGACCGAGACAAATTCCAAAAGGCAAACCCCGGCGTGGATCTGACGCCTTACTACAAAACGAGCGCATCGCGGACGTTCCGCGTGACTGAACAAAAAATATAAAAAAGGGAGAAGATAACAATGGCAGAGAAAATTCAGAATCAGGTAGCAATGCAGCAGCAGGGCGGAAAAAAGACCCTGCAGACCCTCATTAAATCCATGGAGCCGGAAATCAAGAAGGCGCTGCCCAGCGTTCTGACGCCGGAACGCTTTACGCGGATGGTGCTTTCTGCGCTCTCCACAAATCCGAAGCTCGGCGAATGCACACCGCAGAGCTTTTTGGGCGCGATGATGAGCGCCGCGCAGCTCGGCATGGAGCCGAACACCCCGCTCGGCCAGGCGTATCTGATTCCGTATAAGGATCATGGCGTGCCGAAGGTGCAGTTCCAGCTCGGTTACAAGGGCCTCATTGACCTTGCGTACCGCTCCGGCGAGGTGGAGGTGGTGCAGGCGCAGATCGTTTACGAGCACGACGATTTCGACTGCGAATACGGACTGGAACCGAAGCTCCGGCATGTGCCTGCCGCAGGCGACCGCGGCGATCCCGTGAAGGTGTACGCCATGTTCCGCACGAAAAGCGGCGGCTATGGCTTTGAGGTGGCGAGCATGGAGGATATCCGTCGCCATGCGCAGAAATACAGCAAGAGCTACGGCAGCGGACCGTGGCAGACCAACTTTGAGGAGATGGCAAAAAAGACCGTGCTGAAAAAAGTGCTGAAATACGCGCCGCTCAAGAGCGATTTTGTGCGTGAAATCACCGCAGACGAGACGATTAAGAGCGAGATCAGCGAGGATATGTATACCGTATCAAACGAGGTCGTGTATGAGACCGCCGGCGAGGACGTGGTGATCACGGACGAAAACGGTGAAGTTGTGGAAGGAGAGAAGGCGGATGTATAATCCATCGATCTGGAGCTCGGAGCTGGCGGAGGGACGGCGGCAGTATGTTGCGAGCGTTTTGCTTAACAACAAGGGCCGGTCGATATCCATGCTGGACCTCGGTAAATCCATCGGGGTGATCGCGCAGGAACCGGTGCCGGCGAAATACTGCACCGACAGCAGCGTGTTTCACGCGAGCGGCTACCGGCGGTTTCTGAGCGGCGACATCGACGCACTTAACAGGGATCCGCGGTTCCCGTACTCTATCATTTCCGACAACAAGGGCGTGAGGATCTGCAACAGCGAGGAGATGGCGCGGCTTTACAAAATGGAGCGCAAGGAGGCGCTCAAGAAGCTGGCAAAATGCAGCATTATCGCCCGGAAGGCCGGGCTGGACGGCCAGATCACCGTGACCGGCGACGAGGTGCGGGCGTTTATGGAAACGGAGGCGACGGCATAATGATCAACACCGTGATTTTGATGGGGCGGCTTTGCACAGATGTGGACCTGCGCACCACAGAAAGCGGCCTGAGCGTGGCGCAGGCGCTGATCGCCGTGGACCGGCGATATCAAAAACAAGGCGCGGAGAAGCAGGCGGATTTTATTCCAGTGATTTTCTGGCGGAATACCGCCGAATTCGTGGCGAAATACTTTTTCAAGGGCGACATGATCGCCCTTGAAGGAAGCCTGCAAAGCCGCAAATTTAAGGATAAAAACGGCAATGACAGGACCGCTTACGAGGTGGTGGCCGACAGGGTGAGCTTTTGCGGCGGGAAAACCGAGCAGAAACCGCAGACCGCGCCGACGGTGAACGTGACGCCGCCGGCGGAACCGGAGCAGCAAATGATGGATCTGCACTATGATTCCGCGGACGACGATCTCCCGTTTTAAGGAGGAGACGCCATGCCGAACAGAATCTTAAAGGAAAGCATCTGCTCCTCCGAGAAGTTGAGTGGATTGACGGATTTCCAGTTCCGGTTGTGGGTGCATCTGATCACCTACGTGGACGATTACGGCAGAGGGGACGCGCGGCCCGCGATCATCAAGGGCACGTGCTTCCCCCTGCGGGACAGAGTGACTGTAAAGGATATTGACGCCGCATTACACGCGTTGGCGGGTGCAGGCTGCGTTTCCCTCTATGAGGTTGACGGGAAGCCCTACCTGTACTTCCCACGCTGGGGCGAGCATCAGAGAATCCAGACAAAACGGTCAAAATACCCAGCACCGGAGAAATCCACGGTGGGTAACGGTGACTCACCGCCTGAATCCAATCCAATCCAATCCAATCCGAATACAAATCCGAATCCGAATCCGAATCCGAATCCAACGCGCGGGCGCGCGCGGGAGAGCGATGGCGGAGGGGAACCGTTTGCGTTGTTTTCGGAGGGGCAGCCGGAATTGCGGGAGGCCCTGGACGGGTACGCCGCCATGCGGGCGCAGATGGGCAAGCCCCTGACTGCGCGGGCACGGCAGAAACTCGTTGACAAGCTGGAATTGTTCCCGCAGCGGGAGTGGATCGCTATCATCGACCAGGCGACGACGCACAACTGGCTGGACTTTTATGCGCCGGATCGCGCGAAAACCGCCAAAAAGGACGACAACAGCAGACGCAGCTACGACCTGGACCGGGCGCAGAAGCAAATGATGACCACTGTGCCGCAGGTGAAAAAGAAAAAGAAGGGAGATTGACATGTTTACGACAGGAGAAACGTGGATTTTTATGGGGCAGATCATCGGGATGGCGATTGTGATCGTTCTGATCGCAAAGGGACCGGCGGATCCGCGGGCCGCCCTGCGGAGACGGGAGCGCAGACGGCGGCTGGCGCTGCGGATCTGGTACCGTATCCTTCGCGCGATGGGAGGTAGACGCCATGCGGAGTAAAACAATCGTGATCCCCGGCAAGCCGCAGGGGAAGGGCAGGCCGCGGTTTACGCGGTACGGGCGCCCCTATACGCCGGAAAATACACGGCGGTATGAGGAGAGCATCCGCGCGGCGTGGTATTTGCAGGCGGACGGCTGGACCGTGCGGGACGGCGGCGTGGGCGTGATCGTGTTCGCGTATTTCCCGGTGCCGAAATCCGCGAGCCAGGACCGGAAAAGCGGAATGCTGTCAGGGAGGATCGCGGCGACCGTGAAGCCGGACGCCGACAACGTGCTGAAAATCGTGCTGGACGCGCTCAACGGACGGGCGTGGCAGGATGATAAGCAAGTGGTGAGCGCCAGCGTGCAGAAGCTGTACGCCGAGGAACCGAGGGTGGAGGTTGTGCTGTATGACACAGATAATTTGTGATCTTTGTGGTAAGCCGATCGGCGAGTGCGCGATTGACTCTCCGCACTATAAGATTAAGCACTACTGGTCTTCTCCCTATGGCAGTGGATGGACGAAGTTAGACGCGCATTACGAATGTATTCAAGCCGTCGCGGTGGCTGCGAGGGAGAGAGCGGATGCGAGTAGGACTGATTGACGTTGACCGCTACACATACCCGCGCATGACGTTTCCGAACCTCGCCTTGATGAAAATATCCGCTTGGCACAAGGGACAAGGTGACACTGTGCGATGGTGCTATGAACCATTTACTCCGTTTGATGTTGTTTATCAGACAAAGGTTTTCGACGAAACCTATTCACGCGATTTGCCGTTTGAGTCAAACGCAGACAGGATTATCAAGGGCGGCACGGGATACGGATTGGACAACACGCTGCCGGAAGAGATCGAGCATATCTATCCAGACTACCACCTTTATGACGGAACGCCTGCCGAATGCAAAGATACCGCTTACGGTTTTTTAACGCGCGGTTGTCCAAGGCACTGCGATTTTTGCATCGTTGGCGATAAAGAGGGGCTTAAAAGCCACAAGGTCGCGGATCTCAGCGAGTTTTGGGACGTGCAGCGAAATATTAAGCTGCTTGACCCGAATATCCTCGCTTGCCATGATTATCGGGATCTGTTTTGCCAGCTGATGAACAGCGGCGCGTGGATAGATTTTACACAAGGGTTAGATGCAAGGCTTTGCACGGCAGAGGCGATTGCATGGATCAACAGCTTAAAAATCAAGCGGCTGCATTTTGCGTGGGACGATCCGAAAAAGGATCTCAAGCCGCACTTTGAGCGGCTTAATAAACTGCTCATAGAAAAAGACCATCGAAAGCGTATCGTGTATGTGTTGACAAATCATGGATCCACACTGAATGAAGACCTTTACAGGATCTATACGCTGGAGGCTCTCGGATTTGATGCGGATGTGCGTGTTTTTGATAAACCAAATGCGCCAAAGGAAATCCGACGGTTGCAACGTTGGTGCAACAATCGTATTATACACGCAAAATGCAAAAGATTTGAAGAATATAAGGAGTGATAGATGTGCCAGACAAGAATAGGACACACGCAAGCTATCTGGCGCGGTGTCCGTTTTACCACAGGGAGGGGAGCTATGAGATCCAGTGCGACGGATGGACGCGGCGGCAGACGCTGACTGTGACGTTTGCCGACAAGGGCGCGGCTGCCGAACACCGGCGACGATATTGCAGAACGGGAGAAAATGAGGGAAAAGGGGATGCAGGCTTTGCGGCCTGCCCCCTTTTTGCGTTTATACGGGAGCATCTGGAGGAAGAGAAAGGGCAGGCATGAGCGGTGGAGCGGGAATTGAGGGTGCTTGTGGTAGAGTAATAAAAAAAGGAGGGGCGCGCGCGTGGCGGCGGAAGGCAAAAAGTGGCAGAAAATCAAAGCGGAATACCTGCGCGGGGGCATCGGCTACCGGGCGCTGGCCGCAAAACACGGTGTTTCATTTTCGCAATTGCAGCGTGTTGCGCTCAGGGATAAATGGTTTGAACTGAAACGACAAGCCGAGGAAAAAGCGGGGACGCGCATGGTGGAGGACGCCGCGCAGCAGATCGCAGCGCAGCAGAAACGGATTTCGACCGTGGCGGACAGGCTGCTGGACGCGCTGGAGGAGGGCATCAAGGCCGGCGCGTTTGTGGATAACACCAGGAGCATCCGGGAGATCGCGGCGACGCTGAAAGATATCAAAGAGGTACAAAACGTGCGCTCCAATATTGATTTGCGGGAGCAGGAGGCCAGGATCGAGAAGCTGCGGCGGGAGGCCCAAAGAGACGAGCATGGAGACCGGGAGATCAGGATCGTGATGGATCCGGCTGTAAAAGATTTAAGTGAGTAAATCCGAGGAGGATAACGATATGAGTAAAACTGTTATGATACCGACCATCGGCGCGAATCCTTATGTTGTGGAGCTTAACGGTGTGCGGTACAGCTACCCGGCTGGGACCGAGCAGACGGTGCCGGACGCGGTGGCGGCGATCATTGCAAACGACATAACGCTGCGCCCGCAGGAGGACCCCAACGCCGGGGCCGATACGCCGGCGGCGATCAAGGCCGCGCTGGACGCGCTGACCGCCCGCGTGGCGGCGCTGGAAGAAGGCGGCGGCGCAGGCGGCGGCAACGTGGAGGTTATCCCGTTTGAGATGGAAATCGGCGAAATGGGCGCCGTCACGCTGACGACCGATGCCGATTTTGATGACGCTGTAAAGGCGCAGGCGGATGGCAAGATTCTGATTGCGGACGTGATCCGCGGCGAATCCGGATATAATCAGCATGTTGCAGGAATCCTTTGCGGATATCATAAGGCTGACGGCACCGCTGACAATGATGCAATAATCGAGGGATGCGTACCGGTGGAATCGCGTGGGAATATCGTTGTTTACAGAATTAAATGGGTTCCGTCTGCATTGACGCTGACGCCCTACGTACTGCAGCCGGTTGAGGGATGACGACGACCTTCACGCCCTGGGCGCGGATCAGCGAGACGCAGCTCAAATTTATGCAGGCAAAGACAAAGTATGTCGCCTTCGGCGGGGCCCGCGGCGGCGGGAAGAGCTGGAGCGTGCGGCATAAGGCCGGGCTGATGGCGCTGCGGTTTCCGGGCATTAAGATCATGATTGTGCGGCGGACATATCCGGAGCTGCGGGAGAACCACATTATCCAGATGCGGGATCAGTTTGCGGATATCGCCGTATACAGGGAGGGCAGCAAAGAATTGACGTTCCCGAACGGCAGCGTGATCATGTTCCGCTACGCCCAGAACGAGGGCGATATGACCAAGTTCCAGGGCACAGAGACCGACGTGCTGTTCATTGACGAGGCGACGCAGTTCACCGAGGAGCAGTATGACCGCTTCAAGGCCTGCGTGCGCGGCGTGAACAGCTTCCCGAAGCGCATCTACCTCACCTGCAACCCCGGCGGCGTGGGCCATGCGTGGGTGAAACGGCTCTTTATTGATCGAGCGTATAAGGAGAGCGAGCACCCGGACGAGTATACGTTTATTAAATCCCGCGTTACCGACAATATCGCCCTGATGGACGAGGACCCGGATTACGTAAAGCAGTTGGAGGCGCTGCCGCCGAAGCTCAGGAAAGCGTGGCTGGACGGGGAATGGGACATCTTTGAGGGGCAGTTTTTTGAGGATTTCGTGGACCGGCCGGAGCAGTATGAGGAACGGACCTGGACGCACGTGATCGCGCCGTTTGAGATCCCGCAACACTGGAACATTGTAAGGAGCTTTGACTGGGGTTATGCGCGGCCTTTCTCCTGCGGCTGGTGGGCAATCGACAACGACGGCGTTGCTTACCGGATACTGGAGCTTTATGGCTGCCGGAAAAACAGCCCGAACGAGGGCGTCAAGTGGACGGCGGACCGGGTGTTTTCGGAGATCCACCGCATCGAGACGGAGCACCGGTGGCTCAAGGGGAAACGCATTCACGGCGTGGCGGACCCGGCGATCTGGAACGCGGAATACGGAGAGAGCATCGCGGAAACGGCGGCAAAGCACCAGGTTTACTTTGACAAGGGCGACCATGAGCGGCTGCCGGGGTGGATGCAGATCCATTACCGCCTCGCGTTTGACGAGCACGGCTTCCCGATGATGTACGTATTTAATACGTGCAAGGCTTTTATCAGGACTATGCCACTGCTACAGTACGACGAGCACAAGCCGGAGGATCTGGACACCGACGGCGAGGACCACGTGGCGGACGAGACGCGGTATTTCTGCATGAGCAGGCCGATCTCCGCGCGGATGACGGAGACTGCGGATACATATAAGGACGGCCCGCTTTATCAATATCTGGACATTCCAAAAGAGGATCTGACGCCGCTGCCGAGACGGCGGCGGGTGGAGGTAATCAGACATGCCGAGACGTAACATATTTAACCCGGACGAGCAGGCGCCGGGGAATAACGAGGCCATCCCCGTGCCGGAGGAAGCAATTCCGCCTGCGCCGACGCCTCCCATGGGGGGACCGCCTGCGCAGATGACGGCGTCCCCGGAGCAGGCGGCGCCTGTGGGCGGCGCGATCAACGGTTTTATGGCGCTCGCCGAGATTATAAAAAAAGAGGACGTGCAGCGCGCCGGGCAGATCCTGCTCAAATATAAAAGGGGCAAGGCAAATCTGGAGCGCCGGATCATTGAGAACGAGCAGTGGTATAAGATGCGGCACTGGGAGCTGCTGCCGGATAAGAAGAACGAGGTGCAGCACGCGAGCGCATGGCTGTTTAACTGCATTGCCAACAAACACGCGGACGCGATGGACAACTTCCCGCAGCCGACGATCCTTCCCCGCGAAGAGGGGGACCGGGCGGAGGCCAAGATGCTGACGAGCGTTGTGCCTGCCGTGCTGGATATCAATGATTTTGAGGACACCTACGATGCAGTCATGTGGTATAAGCTCAAGACCGGCACCGGCGTTTACGGCGTATTTTGGGACGAGGAAAAATGCAACGGCATCGGCGACGTGAGCGTGCGGAAGGTGGATCTCTTAAACCTTTTTTGGGAGCCGGGGATCACCGACATCCAGAAGAGCCCGCACCTGTTTTCGGTGGAGCTTGCCGACAACGAGGCGCTGCTGGCGCAGTATCCGCAGCTGGAAGGTAAACTCAGCACGCCCACCGTGGACGTGGCGAAATACCGCTATGACGACACCGTGGACACGACCGAAAAGAGCGTGGTGGTGGATTGGTATTACAAAAAGCGCGTGGGCGGCAGGACCGTGCTGCACTACTGCAAGTATGTAAACGACGTGGTGCTCTACGCCAGCGAAAACGACCCGAATCTGCGGGAGCGCGGATGGTATGACCACGGGCTGTATCCCTTTGTTTTCGACCCCCTCTATACCGTGGAGGGGACGCCGGCGGGCTTTGGCTATGTGGATATCGGCAAGAGCGTGCAGACCTATATTGACCGGCTGGATAAAACAATATTGGAAAACGCGATTTCCAACACGCGGCCCCGGCATTTTATCCGCAAGGACGGATCTGTGAACGAGGCGGAGTATGCCGACATCACAAAGGATTTTATCCACGTGGAGGGCGCGCAGCTCGGGCAGGACAGTATCCGGGCCGTGGAAGGAAAGCCGCTGCAGGGCGTTTATTACAACGTGCTGCAGGGAAAGATCGATGAGATCAAGGAAACGACAGGCACCAGAGACGTTTCCACCGGCGGGACCACCAGCGGCGTGACGGCGGGGAGCGCCATTGCGGCCATGCAGGAGGCCAGCGGAAAGCTCAGCCGCGACGCCTCCAAGGCCAGCTACCGGGCGTTTAAGCACGTCGTGATCATGGTGATCGAGCTGATCAGGCAGTTTTACGTTTTGCCGCGGACGTTCCGGATCCTCGGCGAGCAGGGGGCGATGGAATACGTGATGTTTTCCAATGCCGGGATGCAAGCGCAGCCGATCGATTCCCCGTTTTTTGATCCGGCCATGGAGCAGATGATGCGGCTGCCGCAGTTTGACGTACAGGTGAGCGCCCAGAAGGCGACGCCTTACAGCAAAATGGCGCAGAATGAGCTGGCGCTGAGCTTCCTCAATGCGGGGCTTTTCAATCCCGCGATGATGGATCAGGCGCTGTTGTGCTTTGACATGATGGATTTTGACAGAAAAGACGCCATCATGCAGAAGGTGGCGCAGAACGGCATGATGTATCAGCAGGCGATGATGGCCATGGCTGCGCCGCCGCCTGCGGCGACCGGCGGAGCATCCACCGGGCAGGCGCAGGCAGATGATTTTGGCGGTCTGAAACCGCAGGAAAACGCGCTCAACCGCAGAGCAAGAGCCGAGGCAGCAGAAAGGACGGCACCGAGATGATCAGAGCAAAATTCCGGGTCGATGAAAAGACCGGCGCGCTGAAGATGAGCGTGCGCGGACACGCCGGGAGCGCGAAAAAGGGCGAGGACCTTGTTTGCGCTGCGGCGTCGATCCTTGCATATACGGCGGCACAGGACGTGACCGACCTGCACCGGGACGGACGGCTGAAAACAAAGCCAAAGATCAAAATGCAGGACGGGCGGACGACCATTGAGGCGCTGCCGCAGGACGACGCCTACGCCGAGACGCTGCACACGCTGTTTGTAATCCAAAAGGGCTTTGTGCTTTTGGCGGCAAATCAGCCGAAATTTGTGACTGTTGCGCCGTTTGAAATCAAGGAATGATACGGGGCATCCCGATCAGATAAACACGGATTCGCCCACCCTACGGGCAGAAAGGAGCCATTTTTATGGCAAACACTTATTTTGTCCTGATGCCGAACCTCCAGCTCTTTGCGGACGGCGCTGCCGCTGGCGCGGGCGCTGCCGGAGGCGGAGCGGCTGACGGAGCAACGGGCGATATGGCTGCCGCCGCCGGGCAGCAAACCAGACGAGGCGCTAAAAACCCGCTGGCGGACGTGCAATACGGCAAAGGCCATGCCGAGGACACGATGACCGCGGGCGCACAGGCCGCCGCTGTGCAAGAACAGGACGCGGACGCCGCCTTTGACACGATGATCAGGGGCGAATATAAGGAAGCGTTCGACAAAAAGGTGCAGGATATCGTGCAGAGACGCCTGAAAAACACCAAAGATACGGTGGATAAATACACGGCGCTCGAACCTGTACTGCAGATGCTCGGAAAGAAATACGGAGTGGACGCCAAGGACGCGAAGGCACTATCTAAGGCCATCGAGGACGACGACGCCTACTACGAGGAGGAGGCGCTGGAGCGCGGGATCTCCGTGGAGGACCTTAAGGGCATCAAAAAAATGGAGCGCGAAAACGCGGCGCTCCGTGAGCAAATTGAAAACGTGGAGCGGCAGCAGCACATCGAGCGCGATATGGCGCAGTGGATGCGGCAGGCGGAGGACGCGAAAAAGGTATTTCCGAATCTGGACCTCAACGAGGAGCTCGGGAATCAGCAGTTTTTTAACCTCCTTCGTGACGGGATCGACGTGCAGACGGCCTATTGGGCGGTGCACAACCGGGAGCTTGTGCCGCAGATGATGCAGTATACCGCTGTCAAAACGCAGCAGCAGGTGGCGCAGCATTTGCAGGCCAAGGGCGCGCGGCCCGCGGAAAACGGCGGCGGCGCGAACTCCACGGCTGTGGTTAAACCAGACGTCAGTATGCTCACAAAAGCCGACCGGGAGGAGATTGCCCGGAGAGTGGCACGCGGGGAGCGCATCGTGTTTTAACCGCGATATGCTCCCGTAAGAAATGAAAGGAGCATAAAACAATGAACACTATCCATACCTTTACATTGCAGCTTTTTGCAACTCCCATTAATAGGACCAGCGACAACTGGATTCCGACACCCAGACCCGAGGGATACGTCGTCAATAACCTCAACGGCGCGACAAACAACCTGACCGTCGAGATGAAGACGTTTTACGATAAACGCCTTATCGATATTGCCGGTCCCAACCTGATCCACGATCAGTTTGGTCAGAAGCGTCCAATTCCCAAAAACAACGGCAAAACAATCGAGTTCCGCAGATTTGCGCCGCTGCTCAAGGCGCTGACGCCCCTGACCGAGGGCGTTACACCTGACGGCGACACCCTTGACGCGACCAGCATCACGGCGGAAGTCAAACAGTACGGTAATTACATCGTACAGTCTGATATGCTGGAGCTGACCGCCATTGACAATACGATCCTGGAAGCGACAAAGCTCCTCGGCAAACAGGCCGGTCTGACGCTGGATACTGTGACCAGAGAAGTATTGAACGCCGGTACAAACGTATATTTTTGTCCGAAAACCGTGGCCGGCGCGAAGACCGACATTATTTACCGCAAGGACCTGGACGCAACCTCTGTACTGACCGTTGACGACATCAACAAGGTTGTGGCGCTTCTCCGCAGCGAAAACGTGCCTACCATCAACGGCGATTACGTCGGCATTATCCATCCGTTTGTCGCTTACCAGATCATGAAGGACGACGCGTGGCTGAAGCCCCATCAGTATCAGGATACGGACGCGATCTATGAAGGCGAGATCGGCAAGATTGGCGGTGTGAGGTTTGTTCAGACGAGCGAGGCCAAGATCTTTAAACTGATTGACACCGTTGACGCGAACAACTCCTGCCCGCTGATTGACAGCACAGGGTCTACCTCGTCCCTCGACAACCGCTATGCCGTATTCTCTACGCTGATCCTCGGCGAGGGAGCTTACGGCACGACCGAAGTTGAAGGCGGCGGACTGGAAACCATCATTAAGCAAAAGGGAGAAGGCGAGGATCGTTTGAACCAGCGCAGCTCGGTTGGCTGGAAAGCCACCAAAACGGCGGAGATCCTGATCCCGCAGTACCTTAAACGCGTGGAAAGCATTGTCCCCGGCTTCTCGGAGACAGCGAAAGCGAATTAACCCAAGACAAAGGGGGAGTATTGCGCTCCCCCTTTCCTTAAATGAAAGGAAGGCTATGACAATGGCAGACAAGAAAACCCAGCAGAAAGAAACCGAAGAAATGGTGACCGTTAAAATCCCCCGTGACCGCAACGACCCCGGTGATAAATACGTTTGCGTAGGGACGCGCAGTTGGACGATCAAGCGCGGCGTGTCCGTGGATGTGCCCGCCTGCGTTGCAGCACAGCTGCGCCACGAAGAAGCCATGCAGGAAGAGCGCTATGCGTTTGAAGATAAGAACGCGAAATAAACCCAACGGGAGCGAACGCTCCCTTTCCCGAAAGAGCATAAGGAGGATCGCTATGACGATACGCGAAGCGATTGACCGGGCGGACGCGCTGAAGCCGAACGCCTGCACGGAATATGAAAAAGTGAACTGGCTTAACGAGCTGGATGGAAAGATTTTCGTTGAAGTGATGCAGCCAAACGAGGGTGCGCCGGAATTCCACGGCTATACGGTGGAATCGGACAAGTGCACACGGCTTCTGGCCCCTGCGCCCTACGACGACGTTTATATCGCGTGGCTGCACGCCATGATTGACCTTTCCAACCGCGAGATCGTGAGCTATAACAATACGCTGGCCCTGTTTAACGCGAAGTATTCCGATTTTAAAAACTACTGGAACCGGACGCGGATGCCGAAGGGCTGCGGCTTATGCTATTTCGGGAGCGGGAGAGACAAGACGCTCAGGACCGCCGGAGGAATTATAGGAAGGAAGGGTGAGGAAATTGCAGATCCCCTATCTGAATGAGACGCCGACCTCCCGGTCGATGATCGACGCCTTCGGCGGCTACGATCACAGGGTGCGCATCAGCGAGAACAGCTTTTACGAGATGGAGAACCTGACCGGCGACCGGTATCCGGCGTTATCGCCCAGGGCAAAGCGCGGAAAACGCGCGCTGCCTGCCGGCGTCAACAAGGTGCAGGCGATGCTCTCCGGGCCCGTTCTCAGCTATATTGCGGACAACAAGCTTTTTATTGGCGACAAGGCTGTGATGCAACTTGGTTCGGCCGGGCCAAAACGCATGGTGGGCATGGGCGCGTATATCGTGATATTCCCGGATAAGATGTATTACAACACCGCGAACGCGGGCGATCACGGCGCGATGGAGGCCGAGAGCACCAGCAGCGGGAACCTTACCTACCGGATCTGCAACGGGGAGGGCGAACCGTTCGGCAGCGTGTTTGTTGCGAATGAACCGCCGGAACCTCCGCAGAATCTGCAATACTGGCTGGACACCAGCGCGACGCCGTCCGTTATGAAGCAGTACAGCGAGACGACGGGCGTTTGGAACAGCGTGCTTTCCACCACCGTGCGGATCGAGGGCGCAGGGATCGGCAAAGGTTTTGCTGCGGGGGACGGCGTTTGGATCGACGGGATCCCGGCGGAAGCCAAACCGCTGAACGCCTTTAATAAAAAAAGCGTGATCCTGACGGCGGCGGGGAGTGATTATATTGCGCTGGAAGGCATCATGGACGAGGCAAGCGTGCAGACCACGAATACGCTGACGGTCTCGCGCAAGCTGCCGGTGCTTGACCACGTGTTTGAGTGCGGGAACCGTCTGTGGGGCTGCCGCTACGGCGAGAACGCGGACGGCGCATTTGTGAACGAGATCTATGCTTCGGCGCTGGGCGACTTTAAAAACTGGACGCAGTACCGCGGAATCAGCACGGACAGCTACACGGTGAGCGTGGGCGCAGCCGGGGAATGGACCGGCGGGATCGCCTACCAGGGCATGCCGCACTTTTTCAAGGATGACGTGCTGTATCGCGTGTACGGCGCGTATCCCTCCGCCTACCGTGTTGAGCAGACAGCCTGCCGCGGCGTGCAGGCGGGAGCGGAAAAGAGCCTGCAAATCTTAAACGAGCGGCTCTATTATAAAGCCCGCAACGGCGTGTGCGTTTACGACGGCGCGTATCCCACCGAGATCAGCGAGGTATTCGGCGAGGTGCGGTACGGCGGCAGCGTGACCGCCGGCGCTGCGGACAACAAATATTATATCTCCATGCGCAGCGACGATGACGGGCGGTATCATCTGTTTAAATTTGATTCCGTGCTCGGCGGCTGGTTCCGGGAGGACAACACCGAGGCCGCGCAGTTTGCTGTGGAGGACGGGCAGCTTTGTTACCTTACGCCGGACGGAGATATCGTCACCGTGCGGGGCGACGCGGAAGAGGACGTGGAATGGAGCGCGGAGACCGGGACGATCTTTTTGCAGGTGCGCGGAAGCAGCGGGGACGCGCATTATCTCCGATGGATCACGCGGCTGAATATGCAGCTCAGGATGGAGCTCGGCAGCCGGGTGACGGTGGAGATCCAGTATGACAGCAAGGAGCCGTGGCTCCATGTGGCGACCGTGAAGGCGATCTCTCTGCGCAGCTTTTCGCTGCCGATCAGGCCCAGACGGTGCGACCATTTCAGACTGCGCATCTCCGGAAAGGGCGACGTCACGCTATATTCGATCACAAAGACGCTGGAGGAAGGGAGTGAGCTGCCGTGAGGCTGGAATTACCGCAATATCACACCGCGGACGAGAGCCTGCGGCAGGTGTACGCTTACCTGACGCGGATGGTGGGAAAGCTCAATTACGCCCTATCCATCCTTGACGTGCCGGACGAAAGCAGCGACGCCGGTATCCGGGCGGAGGACCCGAACAACAAAAGCATTAAGCTCGGCAAAAACAGCACGAACACGCAGTACCCCAGCGCGAAGGCCGTGGTGGATTACGCCGTGCCGAAAACGCGGGAGATCAACGGAAAATCGCTGGAAAACGACGTTGTGCTGGAAGCTGCCGACGTTGGCGCTGTGCCGACGTCGCGGAAAATTAACGGGCACACGCTGGACGCGGACGTGGACCTGGACGCCGCGGACGTGGGAGCGGTGCCGGAAGACCGGACGATTAACGGCCATGCCTTGACGGTGGATGTGACGCTGACGCCGGCGGACCTCGGCGAAGCAACCTACGTGACGGAGACCGGCAGCAGCGGCGATTGGACATGGCGGAAATGGAATACGGGCGAAACGGAACTGTGGGGGCGGCTTATTGTTCCGACGTTATCCGCAGAGACACCGTGGGGGTCTTCCGGCTTTGATTACAAAACGGCAACGGTCACGCTGCCTGCGGTATTTGCTGACGCAAATTACACTGCGCACGTGCAGATTGCAAGAACAGCGGGAGGCGGTTCAGCACTGCTTGCCGCCACGCAGAACACAGACAAAACAACTTTCGCTGTGCCTGTTGTTTATCCGGGACAGTATAATATTAATAACATTAGATTTGATATATACGTGCGCGGTCGGGCCGCGGAGGAGGCATAATATGGCAACTGCAATTGCGAGCGTCATCGGCGCTCTGATCGGCGCGGCGGCGTCAATCGTGGTTTGTATCATTAACAACAACAAACAAAACGCCCTGATGTTTTACCGGCTGGAGCAGCTCGAAAAAAAAGTGGAAAAGCACAACGCCGTAGTGGAGCGCACCTACCGGCTGGAGGAACAGGCGGCGGTGCAGGCTGAAAAAATCAAGGTGGCGAACAACCGGATCGATGATCTGGAGAAGGCCGCAGGCTGAAAAGGAGGAGCGACATGGCAGGCTTTACCTATAAGGACTACGAGGAGAGCGAGGCGCTGAAAAAGCGGCAGCAGGCGCTGGATCAACTGCAGGCGCCGAGCGCTTATACTTCCGGCTACAGCGGGAAGATGGACAACCTGATCACGGACTACGCGAACCGGAAGCCGTTTACCTACGACGTGAACGGCGACGCGCTGTATCAGCAGTATAGGGATCAGTATATCCGCGGCGGCAGGCTTGCCATGGCTGACACCATGGGGCAGGCTGCAGCGCTGACCGGCGGTTACGGCAACAGCTATGCCGCGGCTGCCGGGAATCAGGCGTATCAGCAGTATCTGGGGCGGCTGAACGAAGTGGTGCCGCAACTTTATAACCTTGCCTACCAGCGGTATCAGCAGGAGGGGCAGGACATGAAGGACCTGTACTCCATGTACCAAAACAAAGACAGCATCGACTACGGCAGATACCGCGACACCTACAACGATTACTTGACCGACCGGAATTACCTTGCGGATCGCTTTGACAAGGACCGCACCTACGAGTACGGCCTTTACGGCGATGCCTATAACCGGGCGTTCCAAGCCTATCAGCAGCAGGTGGCCGAGAGCCAGTTTGACCGCGAGCTTGCCTATAAGTATTACGCGCAGGACAACACCGGCAGCGGCAGATCTTCGGGCGGCAGCTCCGGCGGCAGCTACAGCGGCGGGTCCTCCGGCGGGACGTATGCAGGACAGAGCACCGGCGACTTTTCGAACGGATGGAAGGGCAGCGGAAGCAGCGGCGGAAGCTCAAGCGGCAGCGGATCAACCGGCAGCACCGGCAGCAGCGCAGATATGAGCAGCAATGCTAAATTGGTAAGCGGGTCAATGATGACCGAACGGGAATATTCTCGTGCCAAATATGCCAATTCGAACGCGGTTCCTTATAGCGAATACGTCAGACAGCAAGTGTCAAAAGCACAAAGCGAAGGGAAAATTACGCAAAAAGAAGCCGTTCAAATATTGAAAGACAAAGGCGTTTAATCGGAGGGAATTATGGCAATTGTTGGACGTGAGGATACACCAAGAAAATCAACAACAACAAAAACTGTAAACGGGCAGAACTATGTTAAACGCGGAGGTGTGTACGTCAGAAAAAGCGAACCGGCGAAAGATTATACTAATACTCCTGAATTTCAGAAAACGTGGAAAGTATATGTTGCGGAACGCTTTGATGAGTACGGTGGACTTGCACAGTATGATGCGGACGTTAACAGCTTTATAAATAAGTATGGAACCGCAATCAACGGAATAACCTACGGAGCAGATGGAAGTGTATCAAAAGCCTACAGCAGCGAATGGAAGGCAATTGAGAAACGCAACCGAGAGATGCAGGAATACTTTGAAGCATTTAAAAACGACTTTTCAGATCCTCAATTTGCCAATAAAAAGATTACAGAACTGCAGGAAGATGCGACGAATTTTTCCAGGGGGCTTGAGGATATTCAAAATGCGGAAAAGTATTACGGGCAGTGGAAGGATCAGGCCGCATTTGAGGAAGAGCAGAGGAAAAAGGAAAACAACAAGCGCCTTCTGATGCTGAATACCGAAAAGGAAGACGCATCTGTCAACGAGTTGCAAGCTTTGTATGATGAAGTAGCGGAAATGCGCGCGCATCCGCAACGGGATCAGAAATATAACACCGGCTTGCAGGCATACCGCGAGAAAATGCGACAGCAGGGAAAGGACCTGAATAATCCTTATGACTTGAGAAAGAGCTATGACGAATACCTGCGTAAGCAAACAGACGAAGCGGCAACATCCAGATTAAAGGAAGCCGGATACAACAGCCTTGAAGAGCTGGATTCAGAAATCAAGAGAAGAAACGAAGATATTCGGCAGGCGCGGATGCTGCAGCAGGCGAATACCCTTTTTGAATACACAGAGGCGGCTCGGAACGATCCCGCCTTTTATAACTATGTCAGCGCAGGGCGCGACAGCGCGAAGGCAGAACAGAGGAGAAAGGCAGAGCAACAGGAAAATCCGCTGGGTGCGCTTGGCGTTTCAATGGCCGGGGCAAATTACGGACCTTCCGCGCCGGGGCTTCCGACTTTCACTTTGTCGGACCTTGAGCGGGAATATCCCGGCACGCTGACGGAAGAGGAAAAACAGGTCCTCTATTATTATCAGGCAAAGGCTGCCGCAGGGAAGATCAGCGAAGAGAAGCTGCAGGAATACTATGCGGCGCTTTCGGACGAGCAGGCGAAACGTGGCGCGCAGGAGATGTATGACGCCGTGCTGAAAGAGAGCACCGGACTGAAATACCTTTACGGCGCGCACGCGGGGCTTGACCAATATTTCTCCGGCCTTGCGGCTTGGAGCGACAAAGACGGCTACGTAGAACCGACGCAGACGGCCTATACCAGTGGCCTTGTGCGGGAAGGGATCAAAGAGCAGCACGGCGGCGTTGGGCAGGCAGCGTATGATCTGATCACGACAACGGCGAATATGCTGCCGAGCATTGCGCTCGGCGTGGCGGCTGATTTTGTGTTGCCGGGTTCCGGCTCGTGGGTAAATGCTGCCTCCGTTGGCGCGAGCGCCGGCGGACAGGCTTACGCCGAGATGGTGAACAACGGCTATTCAACGGAGCAGGCGAGGCTTTACGGTTATGCGACAGGCGCGCTGGAAGCAGGGCTGGAAAAGGTGTTAAACGGTGTTGAATCTGTTGGAAAAGGCTTTTTGACAGAGCGCGGAATTAAAACGCTGACAGAACGGCTGAGCGGCATCCCGAACGCAATGGTGCGATGGGCAGCGACAAACGGCGTCAACCTTGTTGGCAACAGCATTGGCGAAGGTGTGGAAGAAGGCCTGCAGGATATTATTTCTCCGTTTGTTAAACTGATGCTCACCGGCGATTGGGAAGGCGTCGACTGGAATGAGGTTGGATATTCCGCGTTGTTGGGCGCGTTGAGCGCTGTGCCGTTTAATGCGGTGAACACGGCGGCGGACACCTCAAAACGAAAGGCCGTGGTCATGGAAGCCATTGAAAACGGAGACATTGACACGCTGATCGAGCTGGGGCGGCAGTATGACGCCGACAGCATGACGGCGCAGTTTGTGAACCGCGTGGACACCGAGACGCCGATCAATAAGCGCGACGTGCGGAACCTCTCCCGCGCGCTGGGGACTGCGCAGCCGGAGCTGCAGGGGCAGGTGGAGCGCCGGGTGCGGGACGCCATCAAGCGCGAGGGCGTCACGGGCGACGCCGAGAGCGTAATGACGGAGCTTGCCATGCGGCAGATCGGCGGGGAGAAGCTGAGTGACAGCGACATTTCCCTCCTTGACGCGCTGGACGTTGGCACTGGCGACAAGGACGCGCGGCGGATTTTTGGCCGTGTGCTGAATAAGGCTGCGGACATCCGCGGTGACGTGGCCGGAGTGCTTAACGCTTTCAATGCCGCGGTGAATGGCGACACGGAAAAGCGCGGCGTGGACTTTGCGCAGCGCAAGGCAAACAGCCAGCGCAGCGAGCGGATGTTCGGCATTGACGTGACGCAGCAGGGCACGCGGATCGACAAAGAGAATGGCGTCTTTCCGAAAAAGATCGTCTCCTTTGAAAACGGCAAAATGCAGTTGGAGCTGACGGACGGCAAAAAGGTGGACGCGGACAGCGTTAAATACGCCAACACGGACGAGGCGCTGCTGTATGAAGGCGTGCGGATGCTGAAAACAGACCCGGAAACGGCGAACGCTATTATACAAACGGGGACGGTATGGGCAATTCACAATCAGACGTCCGTGCCTGCGCAGGTGCGGGATCTTCAACGGGCGTATCGCGCCGGTTTATATGGCGATACAACGGCGACGCCGAAGGCGATCCCGACCGAAGAATGGTCCAAAATCTACGAAATGGGACGGCGAAACGCTGACACGGGCGCTGCCGGCTATGAAGCAGGTCGCAAGGCGTATCTGACGGAGGACGCAAGGGAGATCGCGCAAGCGCAGAGTGAGCGGGAGGCCGCAAAGCGGCGGCTGGCCGAGGACCGGGAGAAGGCGGAAGCCCGGCGGAAAGCCGCCATGGAGCTGCCGAACACCGCAAAGGAGCAGCGGCTGGCGCGGGAACGCAAAACGCTGCAGGATATTCAGAATGACATCCGGTATCTGGAAGAATTACAAGAAAAAAAAGAACTGACTGCGGAAGATAAGAAGGACCTGCAGAACCTCAAGATTGAGGAGAAGAAGCAGCTCAACCGCATTGAGAATCTGGAAAAGCAGATTGCGCGGGCGAAGGAACGCTGGGCGAAGCACGAGATCAAGCCGAACCGGAGCACCGAGACGGCTGCGAATGCAAAAGCGGAACGGCCCGCAACGGAGATCGCGGACGCGACCACGAAGGGCATTCTGCGGCACGTGCATTATATCGGCGGCGCAAAGAACGCCGTGCAGAGCGGGCGGCAGAGCGTGAGCATCAAAGCGCTGGGCATTGTGACACGGGCGATCACGAATAATGAGGTTTACATCTACGAAAGCGTGATGAAGAACGGCGTGCGCGTGTTTGCCGAGGACATCCCCGGCTTTGCCGAAATGCGGGCGGGCACCGCTTCGCCGAACGGCTTCTTTGACCCGAAGACCGGCGCGATCTACATTGACCTGAACGCGGGCGAGAACGGGCAGGGGTCCATTTTGTGGACCGCCGGCCACGAGCTGACGCACTATTTGAAGGAATGGAACGCTGACAGCTACAACACCTTAAAGGAATTCCTGACGGAAGCCTATGGAGAGAGCGGCGTTGATACGGAAATTCTGATCCAACGCCAGATCGACAAGGCCGCGCGCGCCGGGATCGAGCTGACGCACGACCAGGCCGAGGAGGAAATGGTCGCCGACGCCATGCAGACCATGTTCACGGACGCGGATCTGCTGAACCGCGTGCTGGAGCTGAAGGCCCGCGACAAGGGGCTGGTGGAGAAGATCCATAGCTGGCTGCAGCGGGTGGCGGCGAAGATCTCCGCGCATATCCTGCGGGAATACGGCGGCCTGCGGCACGATACTGCGGAAGCGCGGAAGCTTAAAACCATGGTGGACGCGCTGAACCATGCCGCGGATATCTTTGCGGAGGGTCTGGTGCAGGCCGGGGAGAACTTCCAGGCGGCTGACGCGCCAAAGCGTGTCACCGCAACGGCAGACGCTTCTGCCGAGGCACAGTATTCAAGGCGGCTTGACAGCAAGCTCATGGATGACACGGAAGCCATGAACACCGTCATTCCCAAAGATCTGCTTAACGTTGTAAGGGAACAGAGAGAACGCATCAAAACGCTGCTGCAAAACGCGGAATATGATCCCGTCACCGGCGAGCGGAAGCTTTTGCTTCCGGAGGATATCGACGGGAAAGGATGGGTCAGCAACGGATCTTACGGCAGAAGCATGGACCCGATGACGGAGTGCGTGCGTTCGATTGGATATGACGCTTTGTGTGACATGATCGCAAGGAAGCTTGGACGCCCGCTGAAAATGCGGGAAGCGCTTGCTGTTTCGCAGAATATCGGCCTGCTTACGGATGAGATCCAATGCCTGTATTGCTATGTGGCAGCGGACAGAATGGCCTATCGTGAATCGGTGTACACGTTCCTTGAGGACAGGGATCGTGCGATAAAGGCGCTGCAAAGCGGGGAGATCTCCACCGAAAAAGAATTTGAGGATATTTATCGCCGCGGGAGAAAAAGCACGAACGGAAAATACGGAACGAAGGCGCTTGCAAGTTTTTACTTCAACGGCATTAAAAACGGAATGAAGGTCATTCCGTCTTCTTACGTTGCAGATTTAAGCAACGATCCCGACAGGATCGCCGATATCGCAAAGCGCATGACGAAAGACGGCTACAACACGGAAGAGCTGACGCGGATCTCAAAATATGCGCAGAGCGCTTCGTGGGCAAAAAAGCGGACGAAGTACAAGGCGTATACCGGCGATATCCTTAAATGGTCTGACAATGTGATCAGAAACCTGAACCGGGAATTCGGCCTGCGGTTCTATTCCTTTGCCGATTTTTCGCCCGCGTTTATCCTTGAGAATATGCAGGAGATCACAGATGCGGCAGCGCGCGGGCTGAAGGGGCTTGCGTATACCAAGGACCTTGACTTTGTGAAAATCTTTGCTCCAACGAATATCAATATCAACGTGAGCATCTTTGGAAATATGCGCAACGGCGTGATGCAGGAAGACGCCATGCAGGGCGCGGGCTGGGCAGAAGCGAGAAAACTGAGAGAGCAGTATGAAAACGTAGGCCTTGTGTTCGTTGCAACGAACGAAGAAGCCGTTGAATGGGCGCTGGATCAGGACTGGATCGACGTTGTTATTCCGTATCATACCGTGCGTTCCGGCGAAAAGATGACGGAATTCTTCTCATGGAAGGACTTCAAGAGCTCGCAGGAGGATAAGATCGTCGGATCCAAGGCAAAGGAAGACAGGAAGGGCAAAACAAAGGCGATATTCCCGCAGCAGCACAACAACGATTTCGCCACATATATGGCGGAATTGGAGAAGAACGATCTTTCGCCGCGCTTCCCACAATACGTTGACAATCCGAATTATATGAAGCTTGTGAACGAAACGAGACGCAGCGCGAAGGATACGCCTGCAATGCTCCCTGTTTTCAACATGGACGCTGCGGAAGCCGCGATCAGAAAGATGGAAAGAAGCGGTGGCTTTTATAAGCCGCTCGGCGGAAGCGTGTCTGCGATGACAGCTTTTTCCGAGATGATGGCCGGTGAGCTCGCGCAGACTGCGGATGTTGACCTGAAAAATATCAGCCTTGACACCACGGCGTTCGGCGAAAGACTCGCGGACCTGCAGGAGGAACTGGAGGAAAAATCCGCGCAGCGTGGGCGGGATAACGAGACGAAGGGCGATATCAGGTATTCGACGAGGGGAAACGATGCTGATGTTGACAAGTATTCATATTCTGAATTGCTGAAAAAGAAGACAGTTTTAATTCCGGAAATAACCTCTGTTTCAAATACAAAGTATATGCAATACAAAGGGAACAGGGATTTAATGGCGAAAGATGCAAGAGCTGTTGCGAGAAAAGAAAACAATCCAAAAAACACAACAACGGAAACTTATCTGTTTTTCCCTGATTTGGATAAGGATGTAAAAATAACGAAAGACAGCTATAAACATGGCGCAGAAAGAATGGATGAATCCTATGTCAACATTGCTTTTTCGCTTCCTGATATTGTTAAAACTGCAATTTGCGTAAATGAATTAAACGAAACATCTGATAATAATTCAGGATATGTCCTTCTTGGTTTGGCAGAGCAATCGGATTCTTTCTCTATCGTTAGACTTGTAGTAAACGATAAAACGTGGAAACTTGACGAGTTTGAAGAATTATATGCTTTCAAAAAGAAAGACATAAAAAAAGACGGAGTCGGCTCAAACGCCCCCGCATTACCTTCTTTTCAGAAGGGTTACGATTCTCCGTCTACAATTAGTATAGAAGATTTCCTCCGCTTTGTCAACAGTCAAAACTTAGGAAATGCTGTTTTGTCAAATGATGTTTTAACATACATTAATGATACGCGGAGAACAAATGAAAAACTGACACAGAATCTTCGGTATTCAGCAAGGAGGCAGAACTTCAGCAGTTTGCAAGAGATCGACAGCAGGATAGATGATCTTACGCGGCAGAGGCTTGATATTATGCAGGCAAACGATGATCTAATAAGAAACGTCGATGCAGACGAGCGGGTACAGGCAGCGAAGCAGGCTTGGTGGGATGCAGAGGACTCTGGAGACAGAGGGGCAGCATTTAGAGCAAAGGTGGAATATCGCCGCACGCGTAAGGCCGTTAATGAGGAGATTTCTAAGGGCAGTACGCTGCAGTCGGACGAGGACATCCAGAAAGAGATCGAACAGCTCAAAGCGTTGCGTGCCGATTTCGTGAGCGTCGAAGTGCTCACGACGAGAGACTATGGCAAGCTTGTTAATCACTTTGGAACGACGAGCGATTTCGATGTGGCCGGATTTATCCTGAAGGATGGCAGGATGCTGGATTTCAGCGGCAAGAAGCAGTACGGCAAACAGTACGCCGGAGGCAGGGACATTTACCACAACGAAGTTGGCGATGTCGTTGATAAGTCCGGAGACACGAGCCCGCGCATAAACATGGTCAACAACGGCAACATAAGGCTTGTGCCGGAAATCAACGGTATCAACCTGAGCATGAAGCCCTCTAAGGAGCAGATGTACGCTCTCAAGGAGTTTATTAAACACAACGATGGCGACGTGCACGTCGATATTGACGACATGGCCGGGAATACCATCGAGACGTTGTCGTACTGGAAGGGTGCGTCTGCCGACAGGATCATCGCGGATATAAACACCTATTTTGACACCGGCGAAGTGCAGAAGAGAAATGACAGCGAGCTTCTGCAGTATAGGTCCCTCCGCGACCAGAGCGCGGTGAGCGACCGGGAGCTTTTGAGCGTGGCGCTGATGGATGCGGCGAAGACCGAGGACGAGCGTGCGAGGCTGCGGCGGTACCAGAAGTATGTGGAGACGCTGGACGGCATGCAGACGGAACTGCAGGATATCAACGAGCAGGTGAAGACGCTCGCGAAATCCAAGGAGCCCGGCGACCGTGCGAAGGAAAAGGCGCTGCGGCAGCAGGGCGAGAAGCTTGCAAACCGCATCAACAACTACGACAAGAGCCTGCTGAAGATGGAAGCGGCAACCCCGCTGCAGAACATCGTGAAGCGCGAGAGGAAGACCGCGCGGACGCAGGCGCTGCAGCAGGCGAAGCAGCGGCAGGTGGAGGCTGTGCAGAAGACGAAGGGCCATTACGAAGAGCGCCTGACAAAGCTGCGCAAGCAGAAGAACGACGAAAAGGCCGAGGCTGTTAAAAAGACCGCAGAACATTACAAACAGCGCATTGCCGACGTGCGGCAGGAGGGCTGGGACCGGCTTGCAAAACGCAACGAGGAAGTCAAGGAAAGCCGCCAGCGCGAGCGGGATAAGCGGGCGAGCACGCAGCTGCGGAACCGGATCAAGAGCATCCGCAACGATTTCATGAAGCGTCTTCTTCGCGGAAACGAAAACACCTCCATCCCTCCGGCGCTGGTGCAGGGCGTGATCGACGTTTGCGATTTCATCGACCCCACCAGCGAAATGACGCTGATGGTGAGAAAGACAGACGCAGCCGGGCGGCCCATGTTCGGACAAAGCGGGAAGCCGCTGTTCCGCACGGCAACAGACGGCGAATTCACCGACGCGCAGATCGAGGCCGGGCTTGCGGACGGCAGCATGAAGTATTTCGGCGAGGCCGCAAAGCAGAAGTATGAAAGCGGGAAACGTGCGCTTAACGATCTCAGAAGCGCCTACGATAAGCTGAAAAACAACAAGGACGAGGATTTTTCCAGCGAGTTTGACGCGGAGTTTTCGCAGAAAATCGGCGAGCTTGCGGACGCCATCGGCGACACGCCGCTGCGGGATATGAGCAGAGATCAGCTTGAGGACGTTGCCGATATTTTGAGTGACATCCGGCACGTGTTGCTGAATGCCAACAAGCAGATCCGAGAAGGAAAGGCGATCACGAACTACGAAACCGGGACAAATATCATCGACAACATGCGCGACGTTGTGAAGAAGAAGATCCCGACGACAAAGGTTGGCGACCTGTTCCGGAACTGGTTTACAAATCCTTTGCGCGGCGTGCGGGAAATGAGCGGCTATGCAGAGGACAGCGAGCTTGTGCGGCTGTTTGACGACATCGACGCGGGGCTCAGAAAAGGCGACTTTTGGCGCATGACTGCCGTGAAGCTGTTTGACGAACTCCGTACCGGGAAGAACAGCAAAACGTATTTTAATGCCTTGAACCGGGCTTACGATTTTGGGCTTGAAGACGTGGACGGGAAGCCGCTTAAGATCAGCAAAATGCAGGCCATGCAGATATTGCTGACCTACGAGCGCGAGACGCAGAACGAAAACAGGCGGCATCTCGCAAACTTTATCCTGATCCCGGACGTAGACCTCATGCGCAAAGGGAAATATCAGGCAGCGCTGGACGCGGCGCAAACCATGCCGGCGCTGACGGAGGAAGCCCTTGAAAAGCTGCGGGAAGGCCTTGACACGGAATGGGACAAGGCGTTTATGGAGACCGCAAGAGAGGTGTTCCGCATGTCTTCGGACGCTGTGAACGAGGTTTCGCTCTTGCTGAAAGGCCGCGCGATTGCGACCGAGAAGGCGTATATCCCTTATGAGGTGGCAGGCGATTTCATTGCCCGCGCCAACGAAAATGTCACCTACGACGCCTCCATTGAAGGTATGGGCATGACGAAGAGCATGACGCCGAATTCCGCAAAGCCCATTGTGATACGCGGACTGAACGCCGTTGTGGATAACCACGTCAACGACGTTGCGAAATATTACGGCCTTGCCGTGCCGGTGCGGAATTTTAACAAGGCGTTTAACATGCAGCAGACGGCGGCGGACGGCGGCAGCAGCGTGCAGAAGGAGATCCGGAACGCATGGGGCGGCGGCGGATTGAAACTTTTAAGCCAGGCAGTGGCGGACGTGCAAAGCCCGCGGCGCGGCGACACCATCCCGATTTTGAGCAAGATCAAATCGAACTGGGTCTCCGCGACACTTTCGATGAACCTTTCGGTCTGGATGAAGCAGATGGCTTCATACCCGACCGCCGGATCTATCCTTTCGCAGCGCGCGCTGCTTGCAGGCATGCGGTATTTCGGCAAGGACCTTACGAAGGGCATGCGCACGCGGGTGTGGAATGAGATTGACGAACACACCGCCATGCACTGGCTGCGGCGCCAGGGGCTTGAGGGTACGCAGGAGATCGGCGACTTTGCCCAAAGCAACGGGCTGCTCAAACGGATATCGGATAAAGCCGGGCGCTTCAGCCCCATGAACTGGATTCAGAGCATGGACGTGCGCACCACGGCGATGCTGTGGGAGGCCTGCAAAACGCAGACAAGGCTTGACGGATTCAGAGAACAGAACGACGCCTACTGGGAACATGTGACGGCGCTATATAACAAGGTGATTGAGGACACGCAGCCGATGTATGATCCGCTGCACAGGGCTGAGATCACAAAAAACAAAGCGCAGAACTTTATCATGTTCCAGACGCAGCCGATCCAGAACAGCGGCATTCTGCGCGAGGCGACCATGGAGCTGCGGGCCGCGAAGAAACGGTACGGGCTGAAAAGCGAGGAAGCGAAGCAGGCGAGCAAACAGTTTGCGAAGGCCGTTGTCAGCCAGACGGTTTCGCACGCTGTGTTTACCGGCATGACGCTGCTTGCCGCAGCACTGCTGCACAGGATGAATCCTTATCGTGACGACGATAAGGAGCTGGATAAAGAAAGCATTGCAAAAGAATTTACGGAGCAGTTTGCGAAGACGTATTTCGGCGCGATTCTGCCGATCTTCGGTAACTGGGCGGTATCGGCCTACGAATACTTTGTAGAGGGATCGAAGTATGACGTCCTCAGTGAGCCGGTGGTGGACAAGATCAACACGACGCTGCAGCGCCTTGACGCGCTGAAAAAGCCGAGCGTCAACGCGATATTGAACGCCGTGGGCGATCTTTGCACCTATCTCGGTATTCCGTTTGAAAATGGAAGGAAGATTGTGGACGGCCTGCGGCTGCACTACGAGGATATCAAAAATGGAGAGTTTATGTCCTTTGAGGCCGGCGTAAAGCGGTCTGTAGAGCAGCAGATAAACCGCCTGACAAGAGCTATTTCCGAAGGTGATACTGCCATGATTGACAGAATCAGAGACGAGATTATTGCGAACAGCGACGCAAAAGATCCGGAAAAATCGGCTGACAATGCAATCAAAGAAGCCTTGAAGACAGCGTATCAGAACGGCGACATTACCGATGCGGATGCAGAAATGTATCTGAAGGACTATTTTGGAACCGATGGCGATGATGCGTACTGGCTGCAGAAGGAATGGGCAAGCGCAGAAACGGATAAGGACTACGACGGCGACGGTGAGGCGGACGACTTCAGCGTTTACGGTGACTTTGTGGAGGCTGTGCGGACCGGCAGCGGCGTGGAGGATGCCGTGAAGGAGCTGGCAGACCACGGAAAGGAAGGATTTGGCAACGCGCTCTCGAAAGAATTCAAGGAAGAATATACCTCCGCAACGGGCAGCGCGAAGGACGCCTTGCGCGAGAAGCTGCTGGACGCTTACGAAGCGGCATACAAGGCGAAGGGCGAGGAAAAAAGCCGGTGGCGTATTCAGAAAGAAGTCCTTGACGAGTGGGATTATGCGGCGGCGAACGGCGGGAGCACCAAAGGTTATTCGATGTATAACGACGTGTTTACTGCAGTTGAGACCGGCGTTAATCTCAAAGCTGTGTTGGGGGAATATCAGGCGGAAGGCATAAAGGCATCCACAATTGAATCGCAAATTACCAGACATTTCAAACCGATCTTTCAGCGGGCGTCAAATTCTGAGCGCGCAAGCATGCTTGGCTATCTCCTGAATGCTTACGAGCAGCTTGGTTGTAATCGAAATGACAAATATAAGGATATTATGACCAACAAAAACAGTTGGGTAAACAGCCCGATCAAGGAAGAAGAAGAGAAATAAAAAAGTGCGGCACGGTGGAGCGGGAATCCCGCTTCGCCGTGTTATGCTTTATGCAGACGTGAAGGAGGAATATCAAATGAGAGATTCCGTTTACCGCATCAGCCTTGATATTTATAACGAAACCCCGCAGGTGCAGATTGTGGCGCGACAGGGGGATAAGGCACGCCGCATCTTTATGGCGCTGCAGGAGCATGGAAAACCGTGGGCGCATATTCTCGACGGTCGCACGCGGGCTGTGCTTACCGTTGTAACGCCGCAGGGGATTCCCGTAATGAGCGAGTGTGATATCCGCAGCGACGGCACGGTTGTATATGATTTTATAGAACCTATCACAGAGTATGTTGGCGTTGAGGAATGCGAGCTGCAGGTTTATGACGACGACAACGGGAACTTGTGTTCTCCCAGGTTTACGATTGTCGTTGTGGAAAACGCCTTTGACGAAGGGCAAATTGGCGAGAACGCATGGAAAAAAGCACTTAAGGAAGTCAAGGATGAACTTGAGGCGAAAATTGACGCAAACGAAGCAGCGCTTGAAAAGGCAGCGCGAAATTATGCGACCGTAGCGGAGATGATAGCAGACGCAGAGAACGTTAAAGTTGGGTCTGTTTGTTCCACAGACGGGCGCTGGGCGAAGAACGACGGCGGCGGACGGACGTATACCGTGACGGACGCCGAAGGCGCGACAATCACGACGCTGAATACGATCAACCAGCGACACATCAAAAGCACCGGGATTCATCCTCTGGCGATTGAAATCGGAGATGATCTGTATGCGATCCCGCTGATCAAAGACAATACGGTAACGGTCTTTGACCTTGGGTTGCAGCGGGGGCTGCTGCGGCCCGATGAAACGGACGCGGACCCTGACGTGCGCAAGTGGGAAGACGGCGCGATTCCGGCGGAAAACAGCCGGTTGCTCCAGTATTTTATGAACCACATGCCGGAAGGTTTTGCAAAGATTGTAACCGGGGACACAACGCAGACCGTGAGCTGGGAACCGTGCGAAACAGGAGAATACGGCGCGTATCCGCTGAAGCTCTTCTTCCCCGCCGGCAACTGGTATTTCCGGGACCCGGTGATCATCAAACACGCGGTACAGCTTTTCGGCGTGGCGTATTCGACAACGTTGGACCAGAATGCGGTTGATCCGACTTCTCCTGCATCGAGGCTTATTTATCTCGCGCGGGAGCTGACGGTTGCAGAGGGCGCAGGGCAATCTGTTTATCCTTACGTGTGCACTGACGCCGCCGGTAATCCGGTGAGCAATTATCACGTCGCCGTGCAGAGTGCTGAAAATACCGGAGACCAGCCGATCGTGAACGGCGTTCGGCTGCATCCGTCGGAAAAGGTGTCGGAAAGTGTATTTATAGATACTTATTTGTTTTATATCGCATCCCGAACGGTATCGATGAAAGATCTGATCATTCGAGCGGAGGGGGCTTTTGGGTGGGGTAATGCGAAAATCCTTGTAAACGGAGAGCTGACTGAGATCCCGCACCTTGGATATTGCCCAGGAGAAGAAACGAACGATAAAACGAGAATGGGCGGAAGATTTAATCCGTATCGTGTGGACCGGCATTTAAAGGGAATTAACGGTGTTTTCTGCATTGAACCGCGCGTAAATGAGGATGGCCTGATCACAGTAAACGCGACATCGAAGCTGGTGCGAGGATATAAAGCGGAGTTCGTTCGTGGCAGCGGTGTTTATTATCCCATCCCCTATTACAATACATTTGACCGTTGTTGCTTCATGGGCTTTTCCGGCACGGCGCTTGTGATCGCAAGCCTGAACCGCGTAAATGACTGTCGCTTTAACGAGAATTTTGTGGCGATCAGAAATGAGGGACATGACTGCTGGATCCATCGGATTTATGCCGACGAAGGTTTTATCGGTGTGAACACGAACTGGCATACAACATACCTGGACGATTGCTATATTGATCTGATGGCCGGCTTTGGCGTGGTGTCAGGTTACAGAATCGATAAAAAGAGCAACATGTTCCCGGACAAGGAACCGCAGTGGGATTATGAAAAAGTCTCGCTGATCGGTGCGCTCCATGGCAGCTATGACTGCACAATGGACTTGTGCAACATGGGCGGCTATGGCGCCGCAAAAATCGACTGCAACGTTTTGATCAGCGGGAAGATCTTTCGTTGCGGACAGCTTTATGATTCCCGGTATGTAAAAATCGCAAAACAGGACGATTTTAACTCCATGCTGAATTACCTGAAGGCTGAAGATGCGCTGCGCGGGCATGTTTCTGAAAACGTGGCGTGGGATCCCGTTTTGCTTAAATGGGCCGCAACTCCCGGTCAGGGAGATGAAACGCTGACAGCGTATAAGGCTTCTGCCGCCGGGCAGAAATATATGGAAATGTATCAAACATACAAGAGCGCCGATATCCAGCTTGCGGCGACGACCGCAGAGTTTTTGCAAAACACCTTCCCGGACGGCATGACGGAGGACGAGCGAACAGAAGCCATCGCAGAAGAAATTGAAACGGACGAGGAGCTTCAGGCGCAGGTTCTTGCATGGTTGATGGATCTGAATAACACGCTTACAGGATCTTACCCAAACGGGAGGCCGGATGAGATCGAAGCGTATACGCCTGAAGACCAGCAGGCTGCGCAGCAGGCGATCTTGGCGGAACTCGCAGACTACGACTTACGGGCATGGTGGAACAGGACTGACAACTTCCATAAGCTTGTTGGAACCTCTGCGATCAACATACTGAACATCGACTGTTTATCTGTAACTGCGCTGATCTCACCGCGCCTGTCCGGCGGGTATACCTACACCTCGGACGGCGTAACGCGCAAGTGTTACAAGGTCAGTCCGACTTATGGTATCAACTGTGGGATGGCGGTGAATTCCGCCTGCTTTGGTCTTGCTCAGAATCAGAACACGACGGATCTTGGCGGCGAAAGATATGCAACGCGGCTTATTCCGATCAGCGCGCAAAGCATTATGAAAATGTCGTTTTATGGTTCAACGCCTCCGTATTTATCCGAACGACATTACTCATTTTATATGCCAAAACCAAACTTTACACCGGCTGAGTTCTACATCCTGCAGCCGGACCAGAACGCAAACGATATTAATTATAAACGTTTGTATATACGAATTCGGGACGCGGATGACGGCGATCTGCGGGTGCGCTACGACGGCGCTGTCAGCATTGCGGAAGGGGAATCCTATGTAAACACGACGCCGCTTCCGAAGTACGTTAAAGATGCAGGAAGCGACACAACGTGGGTGAACAGCGGCGAGAGCATTAACGCCACGCTGCCGGAGCAGCGGTATGGCAGCCAGCACACAGACGTGGAGTTTTTCAGCTTTACAGGGATTTTGATTGCGGCTGAAAATTACAATGACACTGTGAAGATCGGAGAACCCGTGGGAACGCTGAACGTTAATATCAAAACGGGCGTTATCACAGCTTTTGGAATGAAGGATTACGCCGGATATGTGATGCCCTTAAAGCTGAACTGATTTAAAAGGAGGTCCATATGAAAATCGACTGGAAACGGAAGCTCACATCCCGGAAATTCTGGGCGGCAGTGGCCGGCTTTGTGAGTATGTTGCTGATTTACCTCGGCAAAGACGCCGGGACCGCCGAGCAGACCGTGGCGCTGATTATGGCAGGCGGCAGCCTGATCGCCTATATCATCGGCGAGGGGCTGGCGGACACGGGAACTCACATTTCCCCCATTGCTCCATTTTTTAACGAGGAGGATTCTGACGATGGCACTTCTGAAACCTGACAAAATATATACGGAGCACGGGCTGGAGATCAGCGAGAAACTGATCACAGCCTCTTCCGGCGTTCGCTACTATTCCGGGCGGAAGCTGGCGACGCCGGACCACAAGCCGCAGTGGATCACGATCCACAATACGGACGACATCAACGAAGCCGCCGGGACCAACGACGCGGAGCAGTATGCGCGCGCGACGTTTAATAACAACATGGGCTCGGTGGTCGTCCATTATTACATCGACGAGACCGCCTGCTGGCACATCCTTGCAGACGACACGGTGGGCTGGCACGCTGCGGACGGCAGCAACGGCCCCGGCAACACCACGAGCGTGGCGATTGAGATCATCATGGACGGCTCCGGGAAGGAATACGACGTGAAAGCGGAGGACCGCGGCGCGCTGCTGGCGGCGATTCTGCTTAACAAATACGGCCTTGGGATGGACCGCCTGACGACGCACAAACGTTGGTATCCCTCTAAATACTGCCCGGCGTATATCCTGCCGCACTGGACGCAGTTTTACAATAAGGTCAAAACCTATTATGAACAGATCAAGGGCGAGAAGCAGCCTGAGAAAAAGCCCGCTGCAAGCAAAAACTATCTGACCTACCCAACAAAAAACATGAATATTACGCAAGGGATCACCGGCGACAGCCATACGCGGCATTCCGCCGGCAGCCCTGCGGACTACCCCATTGACGACGGCTGCAGCGACGAGGGCCGTGACTGGTTTTACTGCCCTTGTGATGAGCTGCGCGTGGCACACATCTATGGGGTATGGAACGGGAAGAAAACCAACACGATCTGGCTGGAAAGCAATAGCAAGGTTGTGATGCCCTGCGGGGAGGACTACGTCACGATTCATGTTGTGCATCCTAACGACGACACTCTTGGCGGGTTAAAGGTGGGACAGACCTTTAAGCGCGGCGAAAGGATGTTCCTGGAAGGCAACGACGGCAATGCTGACGGCTATCATTTCCATATTGCCGTTGGTACCGGGAAATTCGTTGCGCCCGGCTGGGTGCTCAACAGCAAGGGATCCTGGGTACACAACACCACCGGACGGCAGCTCAGACCGGAAGAGGCGTTTTTTGTTGACCCGGCGTTTACGTCCATCATCAAAACAAAGGGGATCGAATTTAAAACGCTGCCGCAGGAAGACCGGCAGGCGACGCTTTACTTTGTGCAGATCGGATCCTTCGGAAAGAAGGGAAACGCCGAGGCCTACGCAGCCACGGCGCGAAAAGCCGGATTTACCACGATGATCAAGGAGGCTGACGTCGGCGGGAAGCGGTTATATCGTGTGCAGATCGGCGCATTCGGCAAAAAGGAAAACGCCGAAAGTTATGCCGCAGAAGCCCGGAAAAAGGGCTTTGACGCCGTGATCATGTGATGGCGCGGTGGATACCATATAACGCAAATCCAAAAGGAAACCGCGACGTAGACTGCACCGTGCGCGCGATCAGCGTGGCACTGGATCAGACGTGGGACAGGACCTACGCCGAGGTTTTTCTTGAAGGGTATATCGCCAAGCGGATGCCTGTCAGCAATTCTGTGTGGCGGGCGTATTTACGCCGGAAAGGCTTTGTGCGGGAGGTCGTGCCGGACACCTGCCCGGATTGTTATACCGTGGAGGATTTCGCGGACGACCATCCGCACGGCGTTTATCTGATCGGCACCGGCAGCCATGTGGTTTGTATCGTTGACGGCAACGTGATCGACACGTTTGACAGCCGCGGCGAGACGCTGCACGATTTTTATTATTATAAGAAAGGTGACGGCAATGGATAACAACGGTTATTACGGCGCGCCGCAGTATGCCCAGCAACCGCAGTTGCGGGACGGCGGCCTTGTGCGCGCGCAGAATGAGCAGGTGGTGTGGCAGTATCCTGTGGCGCCCGGATATTATGTGACGTTTTTCGTGGAGAGCGCGATGGCGGTTTACCGGAAAACGTGCCTCTCGCAGTTTGAGCCGCCGACGATCCAGAAGTTTAACCTGGTGCAGGATCAGCAGCAACAGAAGCCGCAAGAAAACGACGCAATGGCACGTCTTGCGGCGCTGGAAGACGCCGTGCGGAAACTGACGGCACAGGGAGGGAAAGACGATGCCTCTGGGACCGAATGAGCTGAAAGCGCTTGAGGGAGCCCTGAAGAATCCGGGCCCCATACTGAAAAACATTGGCCTGACCGTTGAGGATCTTCAAAACCCGTTTGCGGCGAGCCAAAAGCTAATGAACAGCGGGAGAATAAACCAAATGCAGTTTAACGCTGCATATCAGGAAGTACAGGGTGTTGCAGAACAAAATCAAGCGATATCCAACGCACTTTCTCAACTGTTCAACAAATAAAAAAGTCCCGCAGACTGTTGGCGCAGATCTGCGAGACATCCGGGTAGATGGGTTACACCGGAACCTTTGGCAGGCACCATTAGTGTAACACATCTTCCCGGTTTTTGTCAAGATATCAACCGTCAAGTGCGCATAGACGGGTGATATAAATACAAAACCAGGAGGATTTTTTATGTTTGAAAATGGTAACGGCGGCGGCATGGGCTACACCATGAACGTGGCACCCGCACCTTACGGTATGGGGTACGGCGGCGGTTATGGCGGCGGCCTGTTTGGCGGCGACACCAGCAGCCTGATCCTTGTGCTGCTGCTCTTCGGCATGTTCGGCGGCAACTGGGGCGGCAACGGCGGCTTCGGCGGCAACGGCCTGTATCCCTGGCTTAACAACAGCAATCAGATCAATGACGGCTTCCGCGATCAAATGATGAACACCACGCTTAACGGCATCCAGACCGGCATGAACGCCGGTTTCAGCAACGCTGAAGTGGCTGCCTGCAACCGCGCAATGGATCAGATGCAGACCGCGTATCAGGGCCAAATCAACGCCCTTGAAAGATCCTTTGCCGAGCAGACCGCAAACCAGCAGGGCTTTAACGCGCTGCAGGGCCAGCTCGCGCAGTGCTGCTGCGACAATCGCCTTGCCACCTGCCAGACGCAGAACCTTGTTTCCACCGAGGCTGCCGCGACGAGACTTGCCAATCAGCAAGGGAACCAAATGATCATGGACAAGCTTTGCCAGCTCGAGCTGGACGGCTACAAACGTGAGAACGACAGCCTTCGCAGCCAGCTCACGGACGCTCGTTTTGCCGCCTCTCAGGCTGCGCAGACGGCTGCGTTCCAGCAGGGGCTGAACAACGAAGTGGATGCGCTGTACAACCGGCTGAACAGCTGCCCTGTCCCCACGACTCCCGTTTACGGTCGTACTCCGATCTTTACCTGCAACAACAACGGCTGCGGCTGCGGTAACAACGCCGGTTTCGTAGCGTAAGGAGGTGCGTAACATGGCTGCTGAATACAGCGCAAACGCACTTCAGCTTATCCCGCCCAGCGGCAGCGCGATCTTTACGGCTTCGCCTGTCGCCTGCAATCGCGGCCTTGTTTATCACAGGGATGAGAGCGGGCTTTTCCGGCTGGCGTCTCCCAGCGTGATCACCGGCGGGAACCTGCGGCGCTGCTGCTGCTCCCGGATGCCGACGGCAAATTATGTTGTCGCTTTTTCCGGTAACATCTCCGTCCCCACCGGCGGTACGGCGGAGGAGATCCGGCTTGCGCTGGCGATTGACGGCGAGATCGATCCCTCCAGCATCATGGCGTTTACGCCGGCTGCTGTTGATACTGCAGACAACGTCTCAACGCAGATCGTGGTGCCGGTGCCGTGGATCTGCCGGTGCGCATCCGTTTCCGTGCGGAACGTGAGCACGCAGGCCATCCAGCTGGAGAACGCGAACATCCTGTTCAACTACGACGGGATCTGCCGTTGAGAAAGGAGTAAAAAATGAAAGATATTGAATTCCTTTACGATTTGTGCGAGCTCGTTGAGAAAAAGGGCCGTGAGCTGACCGAGCGCCTCAAGGGGAAGGAGATTCCCATGAACGAGACGTCACTTGAGATCATTGATAAGCTGACGCATATCATGAAATCCCTTTCCTGCGTGATCGCAATGGAGGAGGAAAAGCAGGGCGGCGGTGAAAGCTACCGCACTGTAAACACCACCGACGGCGCAAATTCGTACAGAGGCGGGTCTTATCGCGGCGGTTCCTACCGCGCGAGCATGGATGATGTCATGTCCGGTGCCCGCGGGAGACGGAATGCTCCCCGTGATTCCATGGGCCGGTATTCCGGGCGCAGCTATGACGACGGCGGGTACGCCGGCGCGGCTGACGAGCTGATCGAGCATCTGGAGCACGCAAAAGAGATGGCGGAGGATCACGGCATGAAGCAGCAGCTTCAAAAGATTATCCGCGAAGCGCAGAATATGTAAAAAAGGTGGTCGTCCCAAGCGGGGCGGCCATTTTTTTGACACCCATCTTGACACCCATATTGACGATTGTTTATGATTGTTTGCGTTTGTTTGCGAAAGTAAAAAGAAGCCGGGAACCATTGATATACAACAACATTCGTTGCATACCAACGGCTCCCGGCTTTCTTGCGTTTGGTGCCGGTGGCGGGGGTCGAACCCGGTAAGTTTTTGTTATTTATCAACGGTTGCGGGGGTGTTTTGACACCCATCTGACACCGATGGGGTGAAGAAGGCGGCGAGTTTGGAGACGTTGGCGGCCTCTTTTTGGTTACGGAGGTGGGTGTAGATGCCCATCGTGGTGGCTGGGTCGGCGTGGCCAATCCAGTGCTGGGCGGTGAGAACGTCGATCCCGGCCTCATAATAGAGCGTGCAGCAGGTGTGGCGGAGGCAGTGTGCTTTGACTGGGAAACCGAGGCGTTTGCTGTATTGCTCCAGATGATAGACCCAGACAGCATAGGTCCAGCGTTTATCGCCGTTGGGTGCGACGAGGAGAGAGGTGCGCGGGGCTGTTTTCAGAATCTCTATCAGCGGGGGCGGGATGGGGACGGTGCGGTTGCCTGCTGCGGTTTTGGGTGGTTTGATCGTGCCGGTACGGAAGTTGTAAGATTTATTTACAAGTATGGTTCCGTTATTGAGATCCACGTCGGACCAGGTGAGGGCGGCGAGCTCGCCGAGGCGGAGGCCGGCGTAGAGCATGATGAGGCAGGCGAGCTGCGCAGGGTGGGGGGTGGCGTGGATGGCGGCGATCTGGGCGTCAGTTATAGCGTCACGATGGGCCACAGGAGCGGTTTTATCGACGGCAATATACGATGACGGGTCAAAGGTGATCACGCGGTTCCGGGCGGCGTAGGCGAAAACGCGGGCAATAATATTGCGGTATTCGGTGAGCGTCTTTTTTGCGGAGGGCTTGCCGGTTTTCGGATTGCGGCGGGCGAGGTCCAGCAGCACGTCTTCCATGTCGGCGGTGGTGATTTTGGTGACGTCGGCGGCGCCGAGGCGGTCCTTCCACAAAAGGGCGCGGGCTTCGCAGGTTTCATACCATTCCGGCGTCATCTTCTCTTTTTCGCGGGCGAGGAAGCGGTCGATCCAGAAGGCGAGGTCTGTGCGCTGTGCGAGATCGACGCCTTTGTTGAGGGCGACGCGCAGCTCCGCGAGCTTGTCTTTGACTTCCTTTTCTGTTTTGCCGTAGACGTATTTATATTTTCCGTTTCCGATGTAGATTTTGCCGGCGTAACGCCCGTCGGCGCGGGCTTTGCGTTTTGGCATTTGATCATCTCCTCCCGATATCTTGGGATTGCATTTTTATTTATGATCTGCTATGCTATATACGGGCATCATCCCAGCCCACAGATTTCCCTTTTTCTTCATTTTCATCTCCCTTAAGGATAACAGCTCGGTACCCCGCCGGGCTGTTATTCTTTTTTGCTACCAGCATTTACTGCAGCGGTAGTATTCGCGCTCGTAGGCTTCGCCTGCCGGCATTTCGTTATAGTATTTCATTCCGGAGCAGTTTGATCTTCTGTGCACAGTATTTGTGCGGCTGACAAACACGATCTGATCCGGCGGGACGCCGGGCCAGCAGCCGGCAACGACCTCCGGCGTTTCTGGACATCCGGGATCGTCGTAGGTTTCCGGATCGACGTAGTAATTCGGTTCGGGTTCCTCTTCCTCAATTTTGGCGTCTGCATAGCCGTCGTTGTAGCCTTCGTCGTAGCCTTCAAACCATCCTACGCCTTCGCCGACTGCTTGCCCATCTTCATGACCTTGTTCGTAGCCTTCGCTGTAGATCTCCTCGTAGCTTTTGTCGGCTTCGTCGTCATATTCATCTTCGTCATATTCTGTTTCAGCTGTCTCAAATTCGTTTTCAAACATGGAGACGTCTGTGCTCTTTGTGGATCCTTCACAGGCGGCAAACGATAGTACAAGCAGGAGACAGAGGATTATTTTCAGATGTCTCATTTAAAAATCCTCGTGAAGCCGACGGCCTTGCCGATGATGCGGAGGTCTGCGAGCTGGGCGGCGGTGTAGATCTGCGGGCGGTACTTTGGATTTTCCGGCATGAGCTCGACGAAATCACCGTCACGATAGAAGCGTTTGAGGGTCGTGGATCCATCTACCCAGACGGCAGCAATCTCTCCATTATCGATCTCCGGCTGCATACGAATATAAACGAGATCGTCTTCAAAAATATTGGCGCCGATCATGGAATCACCTTTGCAGCGTAGGGCGAAATCGCAAGCAATTCCGTCCGGGATTGTAATATATTCTTCAATATTTTCGTCTGACAACACCGGATCGCCGCAGTGAATCACACCAAGCAAAGGCCTTTTGTTTTGTTCCCGAGACCCGTATAAATAATCATGTTCGTTTTTTCCGATCAAATCATAGAAACTGGCGTTCAACACATCCGCAATCGCTTCCAATATTTCAAACGCCGGTTCTCTTTTCCCGGATTCATACATAGATATTGTACTTTTGGCAACGCCAATCTTGTGGGCAAGCTGTGTTTGTGATAGACCGCGCATTAATCTGTAGTCCCTGATATTATTCTTAAACATATCTTTTTCACCCCTTGACTTAATGTTAACACGAAACGTGAAAAAAATCAAGAATATATGAAAATAAGTGTTGACAAATCGTGAACGCCGTGATAATATAAACACGTACACGAATTGCGAACAGGAAGAGGGTGATGAGATGAAGAAAGATGCAGGGCGTATCCTGACAGATCTCCGTGTAAAAACAGGAAAATCGATGACAGAGGTAGCAAAAGACTTAAATATCAGCCTTTCTGCCATGTCTTATTACGAATCCGGAAAAAGGACGCCGCGTGATAACCTGAAATCGGTGATGGCGAATTACTACGGAGTTTCTGTTCAGGATATTTTTTATGCCTAAAAAGTTCACGAAACGCGAACAAAGCGGGCGCGGATTTTTCAGTTACACTGAAAAATATGGAATTGCCCTTGACAATTCCATAATGAATTCTGATGCAACCAACCGAAGGGAGGAAAGGGAAATGACACTGAAGGAACTGAAGAAGGGCGAATTCTTCACGCGAAAGCCGGTAGCGGAGCCGACGGAGCATCAGGTATTCATCCGCGGGGCCTACGACCGGGAGACCAAAAAGTATGAATGCAGCCGGTTTGACGACGTGAACGACACGATCTGGCTGAAGGGCAGCACCACGGTGCACACCGAATTTGTGTTTTAAGGAGGAGACATGGGGAAATGTTTTGTGTGTATACGGAAGAACGAGAGTTTCATCACGATGATCCGGAAGCCGTTTTTGATTGGCTTAATTCACAGGTCGGCACGGAGGAGGCCATTGAGGCGTCGAGCTGGTGCGAGCTGGCGTGCGTCGGAGAAGAGTACGAATCCGACAACTTTTACATCACCGTGGAGGAGGGCTGAAGATGTTTAGAAACTTCTGGCTCGGCGACAACGAGCTGGTGATTCGGTTCAGGAACGGCACCCACGCGGTGCTGGAGAAATACGAGGACTGGTGCGCCGTGTATGAGGGCTGCTTCGAGGCCTGCCTCGATTACTGCGAGGCCCGGTGGCGCGCATACCAAGAAAGCATTATCGGGTGAGGTGATGAACATCCCATGATGAAAATCATTGTAATGATATTAACCATCACTGCGGGAGTGTTACTCTTGGAAATCTTATTTGCAGTTGTAGTAATGATGATGACGCGCTGAGATAGGAGGCATTCCCATGATCCTGCAATTATTGCTCTATACGCTGCTGTGGTCGTTTGATTCCAAATGGCCGGAGGCAACGGAAAAATACAACAACGAAAGCGAGGTAAAGACCATGACAATGGAAGAACTGAAACAGAAGCTGCTGGATAAAATCGACAGCATGCTGGAATCCGCGGATGCGGAGGATCTGCGCAAGCTCTCGGAAGCGTATTCGCTGCTGCGGAAGGACGAGGTCTTAGCGAAGATGGCAGAGAACAATTTCGGCGCGTTCGGCGGCGTGTGCAACTGCGAAGCCGGGACGGTGGAAAAGGAGGAAGACCATGATTGACATTAATGTGACTGCGCGGACGGATAAAGAAACGTCGATTCAGGATCTGATCGAGCACGTGAAGAACCTTGAGGCAAGTGACGCCGTGCAGCTTGCGCTGCGGGAAGCGGAGTACCGGCAAAAGCTGGAAGCGCGGCTACGGGAGCTACACAAGCTGCATGATAAGGGCGTTCAGCTGATGGTTTCCGGCGCGGCGGACTACATCAGGGAACACTTTGAATAAAACGAAAGGGAGAAGGAACATGAAGGCTTATAAGGGATTTAACAAGGACATGACCTGCAGGGGATTCCAGTTTAAGGAAGGCGAGACATACCACGAGGAAACTGCGGAGCTGTGTAAAAGCGGATTTCACGCTTGTGAAGACCCGATTGACTGCTTTGAATATTACGATCCTGCCGGAAGCGTATACAGAGAAGTTGAGCTTGAAGATTTGGCAGATGAACGTAATAGCGCAGACACAAAGGTTTGCGCGAAAACAATTAAAATCGGTGCAGAAATCG
>Ga0326511_10000281_pt1 | contig 42758 bp, 38 predicted proteins | sample 0_2496_0518_D_FD_203701 | JGI IMG/M metagenome (GOLD analysis project Ga0326511, IMG submission 203701) | Bovine rumen microbial communities from UC Davis, California, United States - 0_2496_0518 | ecosystem: Host-associated > Mammals > Digestive system > Stomach > Rumen | place: USA... | reverse complement strand
CATGTGTCAATACAACGAATGGGAAGTCAATATAGTGGTGCCCCAAGGTTCTCTTAGTAAATATGAGAAATTGAATTTCTATGGTAATTGCAAATTATTCGAAATGAAATTTCCACTGAGTGAACTTAGTGAACTTGAAGAGAAACCTTGCATAAGGTCTATCGATGATATCGGTTCCATTATTATGCCCGAGGACTATCGTCACTCAAAAATCCGTGATTGGTGAGGTTGGAAATACAGGTAATGCAAAAGGAAAACCACCCCATCTACACTATAGCATTGCAAGCCTTTTTCCTCAAGGCGATTGGAGGTGGGAGGCTAAACAGGTTGCTATCTATATCAATCCCATCAAGGAAATGGAGAAATGACATTTTATTGAAAATAGATATTATATAGGCAATGAAACAGTTATTTTGCATATTATTCTTTGGCATACTACTTTTTTCATGTAGTAATGGCACAGCAAAAGGGGATTATATCGAGGCTGACCCCTTATGTTCAACTCCGCAATGTGTAGTCGTATTACAACCTTATGAGGATTTTAGTAGGAAAGAAGTAGAAAAACTGCTTCCCAAGCTACAAAAAGCATTTGATAAATGGTTATATGGACATTGGGAATTTAAGATAGCTAACCCAATCCGTTTACCCCAGAATAGCTATATCAAAGAAAGGAATAGATATAGGGTCACTCCAATACTGAATTATGAATCAAAGCAGCTAACTGGATACGAGGTAATAATTGGCTTGACCCATAAGGATATTTGCACAGATATTCATGGCCAGAAAAATTATGGAATAGTTGGTATAAGCAGACCACTAAAACAAGTGAGTCTCGTTTCTGATAAGCGACTTAAAGAAAAATCCTTGATGTGGAAACCTATATTGCATGAGTTCATCCACACCTTCTATGGGGCAAAGCATTGTCCCAATGACGACCCAACATGTTTTATGAAGGATGCTAAGGGGCATGGAAATTTTGAAATACAAGATAAGCTATGTGATGCATGTAAACAATAATCCATTTGGAAGATGAAAACAAGCAGAGAACGCAGGGACAGGTGAGTGTTTCACTCAAGTGATGACTCCACAAAATGTTGACTCATGAATGAACCTGAAGGAACGAAACGTTCCCCCAGCTAAAATCTTTATTCCCCTTAAAATTTGGAGGAAAGAAAAAAAGTTCGTAAATAGTTTGGAAGAAAGAAAACTTTGTTGTACTTTTGCAATCGAAAGTAATACAAATGTAATACAAAGCAATACAGAAAGATGGAGACGACAATAAGAAGAAAACCAACATCATTCAGACTGAGAGGGGACATAATAGAAGGACTGAAGCGTAATGCTGCACGTGAAAATCGTACGCTGAACAACTATGTTGAAAGTGTGCTTATGGATGTGGTGTATGGTGAGCCTAACGAGGTTACCAAAGCTGCAATAAGAGAGGCTATGTCAGGAAAGAATCCTAATAAGGTTTATTCTAGTGTTAAGGAAATGTTTGACGATATCATGAACGAGGAGTAATGAAAAGCATTCAACCTACAACACAATATAGAAAGGACCTCAAAAGATATAAGAATAAACCAAAAAAAATAAAGGCTCTCAAGAAGGTTCTTGAGATGCTGATCAATGAACAACCAATTCCCTCTGAATACAGACCACATTTTTTGTTGGGACAATACAAGGGGTGTATGGAATGCCACATTCAGGGGGATTTCTTATTGGTGTGGTTTGACAGAGAACGAGACATTATAGAACTCGTCAGGCTGGGTAGCCACTCAGAATTATTTGGTAAATAGATGACCATACGAAATATACGGCCATCCACCTCTATATTCCCCCTATGATTTTTCGTGCAATAAACTTTAAAGTTGATTTTTGTTGCCTAAAAATTTGCAAGAATCAACTTTTATGCTTATTTTTGCAGCAGAAATAGAAAAGAGATGGAAAGAAACCTGTTTATAGAGTTGTTGGAGGATGGAGAGAAGGTAAGTCTTTATTCGCCTCACTTCGAAGGAGAGGAATACTCGGAATTTGAAAAGTTCTTGTTGACATTCAAGGATGAGTATCCTGATGATGTCCGTCAGTTGGTTTATAGATTGGATATAATCAAGCGTGACGGGGCAATGGATAGGCATTTCAGATATGAAGGAACAAAGCATGACAGGGTAATGGCTCTGCCATCGCATCTGGAAACGACATCGTTACGACTATATTTACTGAATATACAGGCGAAGATATTGATTTTAGGTAATGGAGGACTAAAACATACGGCTACTTATCAGGAGGATGATAACCTGCATCGACAGGTTAAAACTCTGCAGAAGATAGATATAGAACTGAAAAGAAGGGAAAAAGACAGCATTATAACAGTCAGGGGCACTGAGCTGTTGGGTGAATTGTCTTTTAATATTAAGGAATAAGAAAGAGAGGTTATTATGAAGACAAACAGAATTATGGATGAAATACGTAAGACGATTTCTCCAGAGATGAAGATGCAGATGGAATTATCTGTGGCTATTGCCAATAGGATTTATGACATATTGGAGAAGAAGGGAATGACACAGAAGGAGTTTGCTCAACTGATGGGTAAGACGGAAACTGAGGTGAGCCGTTGGCTCTCTGGCACTCACAACCTGACCATGGCAACGATATGCAAGATTTCTGCTGCTCTGGGAGAAAAGATAATAGGAGTGCCTACCTATTCTTATCCTACAGTAGAGGAAGAGCGCATGATAGTGGCTGAGAGCCTCTGATTTTTTTAAAATAAAATATGTAATTTTGCACCCAATATTACTATAAATGAATGGAATGATGAAGACATTACTGATGATTATGCTGCTCGCAATATGCGGAGCATCGCTGACTGTGGATGCCCAGGTGATGAAGGCTGCCGACTTGGAGAGATATGCCAAGAACCGTTATGGCGATAAGTGGGTGGATGCTGCTATGACGCTGGCGGGCGATATGAAGTTTGACAAGAACGAGTCGCTTACTTATCAGGAGGTGATCCAGGCTCCAGGCAAGACGAAGCAGCAGCTGTATCTGATGCTGAACTACTGGGCTACGGCTACGTTTAAGGATAAGCAGGCGATAACGCTGAACGACAAGGAGGACGGATGCATAATCATATCGTCAACGCTGGATGCTATTGCCGACCACACTGGTACGCTATATCGCTATATAGTGAGCATAACGCCTGTGATAAGGGTTGACATCAAGGACGGCAAGGTGCGTGTGACCTATACGGTGCAGAACTATGACGTGGTGAAGGTGGAAAGCGGCGGATGGCTGGGCGGACTGACGAATACGGACAGCAAAGACCACAACCGCAACAAGGATGTGTATGCTGACGGCAAACGTATGAATGCTGACAAGACGGACCGCCGACTCTATGACGAGCAATGGGAGATAGTGCGCCACTATCCCTTCGTGGAGAAGGACCAGCAGAAACGCACATGCTCAAAGGCTCTCGTGATGACTCACGCTTACTCTAATGCCATAATGGACAAAATAGAGGAAGCGGTGAAGAATGGCCTCATAGGTAATGAGGACGATAACTGGTAAGCTTTTCTTTTAGCAGAAATATAAATAATTGTACAATGGCAGATATCGAGCAGTCTCAGATAAACTCAAAAACCAGCGCCCTGCTCAATAATAGAGAGGGACGCTGGTTATATTAGTGTTTTGTAATCTGATTGTTACTTCTTGTCACATTCCTTCTTTGCCTTGTCGCAAGCTTTCTGGGTGTGCTTATCGCAGCACTTGGCATTCTTCTTGCAGCACTTGCCGTCTTTGTCACAGCATTTGCATTCCTTGCAAGAGCACTTGCCATCCTTTTCGCAACACTTGCAATCCTTGTCACAATCCTTGCAACACTGAACGCATTCTTTCTTGCCCTTCTGACAGTCAGTAGCTACTGTCTTGTCACACTGTGCAGAGGCACCGATTACCATAGCAGATGCTATGAGAGTCATTAAAATCTTTTTCATATTCTGTTTTGTGTTTGAAATGTTTGGAAAAATTGATACTACAATTTCACTATGCAAAGTTAGGTAATCTTTGCATGCCTAACAAATCTTTTTCGCTTCTTTTGGCATTTTTTAGGAAAAAAGTTTGTAATTTTGCAACTATTAGAAATGTATAGGAATTATGGGTGAAAACAATAGGCATAAATATATAAGGAGAGCGGCTCACTCCAAATGGATTCACAGACTATGACTATCTCCCTGCATGAATAAAATGGAAAAGACACAGAGAAATTCGTTTATTGTATCTAAGGCGCTGAGGACATTCGTGATGGCGGCTGTGCTGACAGCGGCTGCATCGCAACTGGCGCATACGGCTGACTCCATGATAGTGGGTCATGTGGTGGGACAGGATGCTGTGTCGGCCATCAACCTGGTGTTGCCACTGGTGGAGGTGCTCAACTGCATGGGCTTCCTGATATGCTTTGGTGCTAATGCTATGTGTGCTCATGCCATAGGCTGTCATGATATGGACAAGGTGGCTCGCACATTCACCACCACACTGATAATGGTGATGACATTAGGACTGGGTGTGTCGCTGGGCATAAGCCTGTTTAGCGAGCAGATAGTGGGAATGATGTCAGAGGAGCCAAGTCTGAACGGTATGGCTTATGACTACATACACACCTATGCTATGGGTGGATGGCTGCAGATGATGTCATACGGACTGTGCCTGTTCGTAGCCACTGACGGCAAACCGCGCATGGTGACAGCAGCGGTGGTGGCTGGTGCCGTAACCAATGTGGTGGTGGATGTGGTGACAATATCTGTGTTGGGCATGGGAGTGGATGGTGCAGCGATAGGTTCGCTGTCGATGTTTGCTGTCAACATTCTCATCCTTGCCAACTACCTGCGCAAGCCTGGCAGCTCATACCGCCTGAAGATGCCTGGCAAGAGCCTTGCCTCCATATTCAAGGCTAACGTGAAGGAAGGTGCTCCTGTGACGCTGAGCAACTCGCTCATGGCGGTGACCATAATGCTCATCAACGACATTGTGCTGCGCTTTCTGGGCAGCGACGGGCTGTTTATATGGTCGGTATGCCTGCAGATGCTGCTGTTGTCGTATGTGTTTATTGATGGTGTGATAGAGTCGATGTTTGCCATAGGCGGAGTGATGATGGGCGAGCGCGACCTGAGAGGTCTGGAGATACTGGTGAAACAGGCTCTGGTGGTGATAGCACTGCTGGTGGCTACGGTGATGGTTATGATGTATATGCCAGGACTGGTGGCTACGCTCTTTGGTGTGCATAACAACCCTGAGATGGCTCATGAATTGGACAGGGTGCTGCATATCTTTGCCCTGATGCTGATACCGTTTGCTGTTACCCAGATACTGCTGAGCACATACCAGATACTGGGTCACGACAAGGCAAGTGTGGTGACAGCAACGGCACAGACGGCTATGCTCGTTGTGGGAGTATGGGTTGTGGCTGAGATGGAAGGTGTAGAACTGTGGTGGGGCTTCGTAGCCTCATGTGCACTGGTGCTACTGTTTCAGGTGGGATATACCTCAGCACGAAGCAGGATAGTCCAGGCTAACATTTCGCCTCTGACCATGATACCTAAGGAGACGAGTGGTCCTACCTTTGACCGCTCGATAAGGTATAATGTGGAGGAGGTTTGTGCCACACTGAGTGACATTGACGATTTTCTGAAAAGGAGCAATGTGACGGAAGAGAGCAGGTTTAAGATAAACCTATGCTGTGAGGAACTGATGACCAACATAGCCCTGCACTCAGAGGGCAAGGTGACATCGCAGACGTTTGACGTGCACATACACGTGAGCGACGAGGGAACCTATGTGACGCTGAAGGATGCTGGCAAACCGTTTGACCCAGTGAAGGCAGGAAAGATGGCTGACCCCGAGATAGGCAGCGAGGGCAACGGACACCAGGGACTGAGACTGGTGACGAACATAATACCAGACATCAGCTATAAGTATATGTATGGTCAGAACACCGTATTCATAGAGCTGGCAAATTGAAAAATTCTGCAAAAATAATTTTGAACTTGGGAATTTTTTTTGTATCTTTGCAGAAACTTCCTCTTGGAAGTGCGAAAAACGATAATTGACTGGTGGCTAAACTGAAGACGGCATACGTATGTGACAACTGTGGATTTGACTCGACCAAATGGTTGGGTAAATGCCCCAGTTGCGGACAGTGGAACACGTTTAAGGAGGTGAAGACTGCTTCTGGTTCCCCCTCAAAGGGAGAGAACTCGCATCCACTGTTGAGGGACGCTGGTGGAACATCTGCTGTTCGCCTGCAGGATATTCCGCTGAAGGACTTACCACGAATAGATGTGCAGGATGCCGAGCTCAACAGAGTGCTGGGTGGTGGACTGGTGCCTGGCAGCATAGTGTTGCTGGGTGGCGACCCTGGCATAGGCAAGAGCACGCTGACCCTGCAAACCGTTATGGCACTGAAGGATAAGGAGGTGCTATACGTAAGCGGAGAGGAGAGTGCACACCAGCTGAAAATGAGAGCGGAGAGATTGAACGGGAACGTTAACGGGAACGGGAAGTTTAACGGGAACGGGAACGAGGTTCTTGTGCTCTGCGAGACATCCTTGGAGAAGGTCTTTGACCAGATAAGGGAGATAGGACCAGACCTGGTGGTAGTGGACTCGATACAGACGATGGAGACGGAGATGGCAGAGTCAGCTCCTGGCAGTATTACCCAGATAAGGGAGTGTGCCAGTGCCTTGCTGAAATATGCCAAGACGAGCGGAGTGCCCGTAATACTGATAGGCCATATAAATAAGGAGGGCTCGATAGCTGGTCCTAAGATTCTGGAGCACATAGTGGATGCTGTGATACAGTTTGAGGGCGACAGACAGGGCATATACCGCATTCTGCGCTCGATAAAGAACAGATTCGGCTCAACATCGGAACTGGGAATATACGAGATGCAACAGACAGGTCTGAGACCTGTGAACAACCCTTCAGAACTGTTGCTGAGCGACGAGAGAGAGGGCATGAGCGGCATAGCCATCAGTGCAGCTGTGGAGGGTATGCGACCATTCCTGATAGAGACCCAGGCACTGGTGAGCACAGCAGCTTACGGTACACCCCAGAGGAGTGCTACAGGTTTTGACCAACGCCGACTGAACATGTTGCTTGCCGTGCTGGAGAAGAGGGTGGGCTTCAAACTGATACAGAAGGATGTCTTTATAAACATAGCTGGTGGCATAAAGGTGACTGACATGGCGATGGACCTGAGTGTGATAGCTGCTGTGTTCTCAAGCAATGTGGATATGCCTATCGAGGTGGGTTACTGTATGTGTGGCGAGGTGGGACTGAGTGGCGAGGTTCGCCCTGTGAGTCGCATAGAGCAACGCATAGCCGAGGCAGAGAAGTTAGGTTTTACTGACATCATAATACCTAAGCGCAACATGGGAGCGCTGAAGGGAAAGAAATTCACCATCAACCTGCACCCAGTGCAGAGAGTGGAGGAGGGACTGAAACTGCTGTTCGGATAGGACCCTCTAAATCCCCCTTAGAGGGGGACTTTTGAACCTTTGAACTTTTGAACTTTTGAACAAATAAAATTATAAAATCATGGCTAAAATTACGAAAGAAGATGCTCTGCTCTATCACGAGAGCGGACGTCCAGGAAAGATTGAGGTGATGCCAACGAAGCCTTATCGCACACAGACAGACCTGTCGCTGGCTTATTCACCAGGTGTAGCATATCCTTGTCAGGAGATACAGGCAGATCCTGATTCAGTGTATAAATACACAGACAAGGGCAACCTCGTTGCCGTTATCTCAAACGGTACTGCTGTGCTGGGACTTGGCGATATAGGTGCTATGTCAGGCAAACCAGTGATGGAGGGTAAGGGACTGCTCTTCAAGATATATGGCGGTATCGATGTGTTCGATATAGAGGTAGCAGAGAAAGACCCAGAGAAATTCTGCGAGGCTGTAGAGAAGATAGCTCCTACATTTGGTGGCATAAACCTTGAGGATATCAAGGCACCAGAGTGCTTCTATATAGAGGAGAGACTGAAGAAGTCGCTCGACATACCAGTGATGCACGACGACCAGCACGGTACGGCAATCATATCAAGTGCAGGACTGCTGAATGCCCTTGAGGTGGCAGGCAAAAAGATTGAAGACGTGAAGATAGTAGTGTCAGGAGCTGGTGCTGCTGCCATCATGTGTACCAAGCTCTATGTGGCTCTGGGTGCAAAACTGGAGAACATACTGATGATAGACTCAAAGGGTGTGATAACAGCAGACCGCGAGAATCTGACAGAGCAGAAGCGCTACTTCGCTACCAAGCGTACTGATGTGCACACTCTGGAAGAGGCTATGAAGGGTGCTGATGTGTTCCTGGGACTCTCTAAAGGCAATGTGCTCAGTCAGGACATGATACGCTCTATGGCTAAGAACCCAATAGTGTTCGCTTGTGCTAACCCAGTGCCAGAGATAAGCTATGAGGATGCTATGGCAGCTCGTCCTGATGTGCTGATGTCAACAGGTCGCTCAGACTATCCTAACCAGATAAATAATGTGATAGGTTTCCCTTACATCTTCCGTGGTGCTCTGGACGTGAATGCCAAGGCTATCAACGAGGAGATGAAGATAGCAGCTGTGCATGCCATAGCCGACCTCGCCAAGCAGCCAGTGCCTGACGTGGTAAATAAGGTGTACAGCGTGAACAACCTCACATTCGGTCCTGACTACTTCATACCGAAACCAGTTGACCCACGACTCATAACAGAGGTGAGTGCTGCTGTGGCTAAGGCTGCTATGGACTCAGGTGTGGCTCGTAAGCAGATAACGGACTGGGATGCCTATAAGAGAAAACTGAGACTGCAGATGGGTCAGGAGACCAGAGTGACACAGAACCTGTATGAGACAGCCCGCAAGCACCCACAGAGAGTGGTGTTTGCAGAAGGACTGCACACAACAATGATTAAGGCTGCTGTTCAGGCTAAGAACGAGGGACTGTGCCACCCAATTCTGCTGGGTAACACAGAGATGATACAGAAGAAGGCTGAGAGTCTGGACCTGTCACTCGACGGCATAGAGATTATCAACCTGCGCCATGACGATGCCCACGAGACTCGTGAGCGCTATGCTAAGGTGCTGGCTGAGAAGAGAAAGCGCGAGGGCTACAACTTAGAGGAGGCAAACGATAAGATGTTTGACCGTAACTACTTCGGTATGATGATGGTGGAGACAGGCGATGCTGATGCCCTCATCACTGGTGTATATACCAAGTTCACCTCTACCTTGCAGGCTGCTCAGGATATCATAGGTATTCGTCCTCAGTATAAGCATTTTGCTACAATGCACATTCTGAACTCAAAGCGTGGCACATACTACATAGCCGACACACTGGTGAACCGCCATCCTGACAAGGAGGCTATCAAGGACATAGCTCGACTGACGGCTGACACCATACGATTCTTCAATGACGAACCTCGTATAGCCATGATAAGCTACTCTAACTTTGGCGCAGACAAGGTGGGCAGCCCGAAGATGATTTCTGACGTGGTGAGAGAGATGCAGGAGGAATATCCTGACCTGAAGATAGACGGTGAGATGAGTGTGGACCTCGCCCTCGACCACGAGCGCCGAGACGAGAAATACCCATTCCTGCGCCTGCATAACCAGGTGGTGAACTCAATGGTGTTCCCTAACCTCAGTTCGGCAAACTCTGCCTACAAGCTCATCAAGCAGTTCTCACAGGAGACGGAGGTGATAGGTCCGATACAGATGGGTCTGAACAAGCCTATCCACTTTACCGACTTCGACTCAGGAGTGCGTGATATAGTGAATATCACAGCCGTTGCCGTGATAGACGCTTATGTAGGCAAACTAAACAAGAAATGATAATCTTAGCATCTAACTCTCCAAGGAGAAAAGAGCTGTTGCAGGGGTTGGGGCTTGACTTCAAAGTGCTCGTGATAAAGGGCATCGACGAGTCATACCCCAGCACCCTTGCTGCTAAAGACGTGGCTGAATACATAGCCACCAAGAAGGCTGTGCCCTACAAGGTAGAGGGAACAGACGATGTGGTGATTACTGCTGACACGGTGGTGGTGTGTGATGGCGAGGTGATGGGCAAGCCCACAGATGCCCAGGATGCCTGCAGAATGCTACACAAGCTGTCAGGCAAAACACACCAGGTATATACTGGGGTATGCCTGAAAAGCAAGACTGAAGAGAAATGTTTCAGTGTGTGTACCGATGTGACCTTCAAACAGCTCAGCGATGAAGAGATAAACCATTATGTGGAAACCTGCAAACCTATGGACAAGGCAGGGGCTTACGGCATTCAGGAATGGATAGGCTATGTGGGCATAACAGGCATAAAAGGCTCGTATTACAATGTGATGGGACTGCCTGTGCAGAGAATTTACGAAGAACTCAGGAAAAGGAATATTGGCTGAGAAAAAGAAATACTGGTATGTGGCACGTGCAAGGAGCGTGGGAGCGGAAGTTTGTGATATGCTTAACAGACTGCCGTTTGAACACTTTGTGCCTATGATGCAGAAAAAGGTGAAGATAGGTGGGAAAGAGGTGAAGCGCGATGCACCACTTGCCCTGAACTATGTATTCTTCAGAACAGACGATTTTATGAGTCTGCAGAGGATTGTGCGTGACCTCTCGCGTGTACATTTAATATATATGTCACCCATGCGCGATGCGAAGCCAAACAGTGAGCATGCGAAGTATAAACCCATGATAGCCAGCGACCATGAGATGGAGATGTTTATGAAGGCAGCATCGTTCTATGCTCAGGGAGCCCCTCTGTCAGTGCCTAATCGTGAGATGATGCAGAAGGGTGATACGGTGCGCATAATTGACGGACCGTTCAAGGGCGTTGAGGGAATACTGACGAGTCATCAGGGCAAAGATGGAGGCAAGGTGATAGTGAGCATCAGCAACCTCATCTCTATTTCGACCATAGACATAGCTCCTGAAAATATTCAGGTGATAAAATTTGCTCACGGCAATAAGCACATATATAAGAAGATGGACTCCTTCACGGTGAGGCTGAATAAGGCTATACAAAAACATGAAGCTGGCGAAGAACTGCCTGAGGAGGAGAAGGAGGCTATAGAAACCTTCATAAGACGATTCAGCGGAGTGCAGACTGACACCATAAATACAGAGGCTAAACTCAATATGCTGATTATGCAGGGCTACCTTATGCTACAGATGAACAAGGAAGCAAAAAAGTATCGCCTCAAACTGCGTGACGAGATTCTGCCCAAGGTGAAGTCTGAGAAGATGAAAGAGAAAATAAAGAAGGTGATTGCGTGGTAGAGAAGTAAAGAAGTCAGAGTCCGTTGACAGTGGCTGAAACAGAACCGTCAGCAAACATGACAGTGATATCGTCACCATCGTTGAGGCTCGTAGCATCCCTTACCACCTTGCCATTGTGAAGGGTCATGGAATAGCCACGTTTGAGTATGTTTATTGGGTCGAGCAAATTAGCACGATGCTCCAACAATTCCAATTTATTACGTTCTATAATTATCTGACGCTCAGATAGATTTTGTAATTGAAGAAAATAATTCTTTAATTTGTTTTCTTCTGATATTTTCCTTAGACTAAAGACATTCTTAGCCGACTGCTCCAACTGTTGCAGACGGAGTTTTTCAGTTTCCAATCGCTGTTGGACAGCAAGAGCCATACGTTGGGTGCAGGTGTCGATGCGTTCGGCAGTCTGTGCCAGATTGGCTATCAGGAATTCAGCAACAGCCGTTGGAGTCTTCACACTCACACAAGCCACTATGTCGAGAATGCTCTTATCGCGTTCATGACCTATGCCCGTAATGATGGGCAGAGGGAAGTTGGCAACATTCTCAGCCAGGGCGAGGGTATCAAAACCAGAAAGGTCGGTGGTGCTTCCTCCACCGCGGATGATGACTACGCAATCGAAGGGGGCTGAGGTGTCAGATTCAGGGGCTGAGGAATGGATTTTGTTTAAAGCTTGAATGATAGAACTCTCCACCTGTTCACCCTGCATGATGGCAGGAAATAGTTGGGTCTGGAACTGAAAACCATAGGGGTTGTCAGCCAGTTGGTTGCAGAAATCGCCATAGCCAGCCGCTGTAGCAGACGATATGACGGCTATACGCTGGCAGAAAGGCGAGATAGAGAGTTGCTTGTTGAGGTCTATCACTCCTTCCTCAGTGAGTATGCGGATAATCTCCTGACGACGGCGAGCCATATCGCCAAGGGTGAAGGTGGGGTCTATCTCGTCCACTATCCACGAGAATCCGAAAGCCTCGTGAAAGCTGGCATGCACCCTCATCAGCACCTTCATGCCTGAGGACAGGGGCGAACCAGTCACCTCGCAGAAATGTCTGCCAGCATTGAGCCAAGTGTTTTTCCAGCAGCAGGCACGAGCCTGGGCAGCTATCATGCCGTCGCCAGCCTTCTCAACCAGTTCCATATAGCAATGGCCACGATTCTCGCGTACACTCGCCAGTTCTGCCTGCACCCAGTAGGAGTCAGGCATTTCGTTTTCGATAGTCTCTCTCACAATGCCGTTAAGCATCGAGAGTGTGAGGGGTTGTGTGTCGTCATATAAAATCATTACGTTTGCAAAGGTACGAATAAAAGTTGGAAGTTTTTTTATTTTTTTCTCAGAAAAGTGATATTTTATTTCCGAACTTATGGAATTTTTATTAACTTTGTAGGCGAATATACTCCTAAACAATGATTTTCAAAGGTGAGTAACAAACAAGCAACTTTAGAATTAGGCACGCGTCCAGTGGGCAGTCTGCTATTGCAGTATGCCATGCCAGCCATTGTGGCAATGGTGGCGTCGTCGCTGTATAATATGGTTGACAGCATCTTCATCGGACAGGGTGTTGGTCCGCTTGCCATATCTGGTCTGGCTGTGACCTTTCCCTTTATGAATCTTTCAGCCGCCTTTGGTGCCGCAATAGGTGTGGGAGCCAGCACATTCCTCAGCGTAAAGCTGGGTCAGCGAGACTACGATATAGCTAATCGCATACTCGGTAACTGTGTCATGCTCAATATCATCGTGGGGGTGGTGTTTGGCGCGTTGTGTCTGCTGTTTCTCGATCCTATACTCAAGTTCTTCGGAGCCAGCGACCTCACTTTGCCTTATGCCAGGGAGTATATGCAGATTATCCTCGTGGGTAATGCCTTTACCCATCTTTATCTGGGTCTAAACGCATTGTTGCGCTCAGCCAGCAAACCGCGTGAGGCTATGTATATCACCATATTCACGGTGGTGCTGAATGCAGTGCTCGACCCACTGTTTATCTATGCCTTCAACATGGGAATACGGGGTGCTGCCTATGCCACCATACTATCGCAGATAGTGGCATTATGCTGGCAATGGAAACTGTTCTCGAATAAGGCTGAACTGGTGCATTTGGAGTATGATAAAGTGCGTGTTGATATGCCTATCGTAAACAATATCATCAGTATAGGCATTTCTCCATTTATGATGAACGCTTGCGCCTGTCTGGTAGTGATATTCATCAACAATGCGTTGTATAACTACGGAGGAGATATGGCAATAGGAGCCTATGGCATCTCCAATCGTATAGCCTTCGTCTTTGTTATGGTGACGATGGGCGTGTGTCAGGGTATGCAGCCAATAGCAGGCTACAACTATGGAGCAGAGAATTATCACCGTATGTTAGAGGTGCTGAAGTTGGCAAGTATAGCAGGCACCTCGGTGTGTGCTGTGGGTTTCCTTATCGCTATGTTCCTGCCGTCTCAGTGTGCAAGAATGTTTACCTCCGACCCAACATTGATAGCTCATTCCGTGGTGGCTATGCGATATATCATGGCTCTGTTCATCATCATAGGAGCGCAGATGGTGATAACCAATTTCTTCCAGAGTATAGGCAAGACGAAGATAAGCATATTCCTCAGCATGTCTCGACAGCTTATATTCCTGGTGCCGTTAATAGCCATCCTGCCTCGCTTCATGGGGTTGGAGGGTGTGTGGTTGGCTATGCCGCTTAGTGATGGTATAGCAGCCATCATGGCTTATGTCATGATATATATGTATATCAAGAAACTGAAAGTATAAATATATCCCACCAATATATAAAAGGTATGGACAACCTCATTATAAGCGTAGGCAGACAACTGGGAAGCGGAGGGTGCGAGATAGCCAAACTGCTCGCCCGCAGTTTCGACTGCAAATACTACGACACAGAACTCATCAATATGGCAGCAGAGCGTAGTGGCTTTAATCCTAAGATATTCGAGAAGCAGGACGAGCGCCATGGTACTCTTAAGTCACTACTCAGTTCATTCTCGGGTCGTCTGGGGCGTTCAACCAGCAATTTCTATAACAATGCTCTCTCTCAGGAATCGCTCTTTCAGGTGCAGAGCGAGGTGATATGGAAGGCGGCAAAGGAGGATAACTGTGTGTTTGTGGGCAGGTGTGCCGACTATATCCTGCGCACAAAGCCAGGACTTTTCAGTGTGTTCATAACAGCCGATGAGGACAAGCGCATCAGCGAGGTTGCCAAGCGCTATAATATGGACAACGATACGGCACTCAAGTTCATACGACAAAAAGAGGCAAGACGTGCCAGTTATTATAACTATTACACAAGTAAGAAGTGGGGAGCAGCCGAGAGTTACAACCTGTGCGTAAATAGTTCGCTGCTCGGCATAGAGCGCACAGCCGAACTTATAGAGCAAGTGATAAGGGAGGTTAGGGGAGCACACAGAGCATCATAGTGTATAACACAAGACTTAACAAATTATAGATTTTATGAAGAAAATTCTTTTATTAGGCTCAGGCGAATTAGGTAAGGAGTTCGTAATTGCAGCTAAGCGTGCTGGTCAGTATGTTGTGGCATGCGACCGTTATGCAGGTGCTCCTGCTATGCAGGTTGCTGACGAATGTGAAGTGTTCTCAATGCTCGATGGCGATGCCCTGGCAGCAGTAGTAAACAAACATAAGCCCGACATCATAGTGCCAGAGGTGGAGGCAATCCGTACGGAGCGACTCTTTGAGTTTGAGAAGCAGGGAGTGCAGGTGGTGCCATCAGCTCGTGCCGTCAACTATACCATGAACCGTCAGGCTATCCGCGACCTCGCTGCCAAGGAACTCGGATTGCGCACAGCCAAGTATTTCTATGCCAAGACCTATGAAGAGCTCGTTGCAGCCTCTAAGGAGATAGGATTCCCTTGTGTCATCAAGCCGCTGATGTCATCAAGCGGTCATGGACAGTCCACCGTCAAGAGTGCTGACGATCTGCGTAAGGCATTTGACGATGCTATGGCAGGCGCTCGTGGCGACGTTAAGGAGGTGATAATAGAGGAGTTCATTCACTTCACCTCAGAGTTCACTCTGCTCACCGTTACCCAGAAGAATGGTCCTACACTCTTCTGTCCGCCGATAGGTCATGTGCAGAAGGGTGGCGACTATCGCGAGTCATGGCAACCATACCAGATATCAGATGCCGACCTCAAGGCAGCCCAGCAGATGGCAGACAAGGTGACCGCTTCGCTCACAGGCTATGGTATATGGGGCGTAGAATTCTTCCTCACTGATACAGGAGTAGTATTCTCTGAACTCTCTCCACGTCCGCATGACACAGGCATGGTGACCCTTGGTCATACCACCAACCTCTCTGAGTTTGAGCTCCATTTCCGTGCCGTTATGGGACTGCCTATCCACGATATCCGTCTGGAGCATGCTGGCGTTTCTGCTGTGGTGCTTGCCGATAAGGACTACAATAAGGGCGACATCATACCATACAACTTTGTTGATGCCCTGAAAGAAGAGTGCACTCGCGTGCGCATATTCGGCAAACCAGATGCCCACTTCGGTCGTCGCATGGGTGTGGTGCTCTGCTATGGCGATACCGATGCTGATACCACCCAGCTTCGCGATAAGGCAAAGCGCCTTGCAAAGACTGTGCTCGGCACAGAGCCATATATGGAAAAGTAAAAGAGCAAAAATGGTTCTTGAAACGATAGCCGTTTTTCATTCCCCTTTAACCAGTAAGTTCGGCACACCCCGTCAGTCAGGCGTGGTGTCCGAACTTCTTGGTAAGATAGTGTTGGAGCCTCCTTACCGTTCAGCCGATGCCATAAGAGGTATGGAGGGTTTCGACTATCTGTGGCTGATATGGGGATTCTCAGCTAACAGGAAACAAGCCGACAGCCTCACTGTTCGTCCTCCACGGTTAGGAGGAAACGATAGAGTAGGGGTCTTTGCTTCACGCAGTCCCTACAGACCTAACGCTATGGGACTGTCCTCAGTCAAACTCCATCATATAGACTACGACTGCGATGATGCACCAGTGATATATGTAGCAGGTGCAGACCTTATAGAAGGCACCCCGATATTCGACATCAAACCCTATGTAGCCTATACTGATGCCCATCCTCAGGCAAAAAGCGGTTTTACCGATACTACAGAGTGGCAACCCCTTGAGGTGGTTTTCTCACGCGAGGCACAGCAGTTGCTCAATGCTAAGGAATACCAGGTGCTCAAGGCTCAGCAACCTATTATCAGTCAGCTGCTTATGCAAGACCCTCGACCTCATTATCATACCGATGCCACGCGAGTTTACGGCATGGAATATGCAGGTTTCGACATCCGTTTTACCGTAGCAGAGAGAGTGCTCACGGTGGTTGACATAAAAAAGAAATAATCGAATCCTTGCACAATCAAAAAGAAAATACTACCTTTGCATAGGTTTTCGTCATTGCACGATGATATTGGAGAGGTGCTCGAGTGGCTGAAGAGGCACGCCTGGAAAGCGTGTAACCGTCAAAAGCGGTTCGCAGGTTCGAATCCTGTTCTCTCCGCATCAAAGTTTAGAAACCCGCTGATTTTCAGTGGGTTTTGTTTTTGTCTCTTTCGGAGGTTCCGTTTTTGGTTCCGGAATTTATTTAGGATTATTTAAGGGTTCATTTCTTGTTTTCTCTGCAAGATGCATTCTTTGGAGCGTTTTTCTCCGCTTTTTTTTCATACTTTTTGAGAAATTCTGAGTCTATTGATAATCTTAGTCTTTTTTCTAAATCTTCTTTTGTTGAAAATCCACTATTTTTAACAATGTTAATGGCACGTGCCATGGATGGGTTTTTCGCATCCTTATCACCAACAGTTCCCAAATTTTTATCTCCCTTATTAAAATACCTTGCGATATCTTTGTAAGGAGGTGTGTAATGCTTAATCTTATCCTTATCCTTATCCTCATACAGGCATCTAACTAAAGCGCCAAGAAGTGTATCATCTCCTCTGAAACTTAGTGTTGTGTCTTTGTTCTTTTCGTCTATAGGACAGTTTATGCCAGAGAGACGATAGATAAAAAGTTCTTTATTATGTGCCTTTTCATCTATATATTCTTCGTCAGCAAGCGTCTTCCATATTTTTTCAAGACCTTGGTAAAGTCTGCGTTCATCTAATTCATCTAATCTTGTACCTTTTACAAACCATTTCTGGTGACTTTTATCCGTGTCACGAACTAAAATCTTATCTTGCCAATTAATACGACTGATATCAATCAGTTTTGAATCAGGATCATATTCTTTGAATATATCGCAGAAAATCCTAACGTATCCATTTTGATCGTTCTTGGCAAACTTGTTCAGTTTTTTTATAAATTCTAAGTTAAAACCTTTAACCTTGGTTGCCCTACCAAGCATGTCTCCCCAAATAATATCTTTCCATTTATTGTCATAACACATGGCATAGTATGCAAAACTGTTTACAATAATGTCAATTTTATCAGTGTTATCTATATTATTATTTTTATGTAATAAATCTCGACATGAGTATGCTTCCTTATACTCTAAAATAGATGAGTTGTTGATGAAAAGCATGAAGTCTTTGTATAAATCAATATTGAGTTCAGTCCACAGTTTACAAGCTCTAAATGATATGATGAGATCCTCAAAAGAAATGTTTGTTGCTTGTTTTTGACGTTCTTCTTCCTCTTTATCTATAAAAGCGGATGAATCTTTCAACAAATAAGGGAAAAGTTGAGCATATTCTTCGGATTTGAAAAAAAATGAAGTTAGAGGGTTTGTTAAGCCAATATTTGTGATAATGTTACATATGTCTTCCTCAGACACACCGTATTCTTTTGACATGAATTTCATCGTAGATTCCATTCCTTCTTCAAAGATTTTCGATATTACATTGGACATCTCATCTTCTCCGAAGCCATTTTCTTTTGCCATAGCTTGTACGAGCGGAGAAAAAAGAAAATTTTCAGTGTCTTCCCTGTTTTCAAATAGTCCTTTTTGAATCTGATAAGAGTCATAGTGTTTTTGGTCTTTATAAGCATATAAAGTTAAAACACAGCAAATCTCATTATTAGTTGGTAAGATTGTAGATAAATCATTTTCGTTATTATTTGCTATATTGTTAACAACTTCGCTAACATCATAATTAGAGAAGAAATCATCAATCTCACGACATTTCTCAAAGATTTCTGTGGGTTTCAAATTAAAGCCAATCATATCTTTATTCTTGTTTAGGTTACTCACTGACTTCTGCAAAGGTAGTGATAAAAGTTGATTTTTCCAAATATAGTGTCTATATTTTGTTTTTTAATCATTTTTTGTAACTTTGCAGTGTAATATATTTAGGTCATATTCCAGAGTCGTGAGACTCTTGCTGGCATATTATTCACGCATGGGCGTTCACTTAATTAGGTTACTTGTTAGAATTTATGCGATTCTCAGGCTTCTGAATAATAGCAAACGTTTTAGTTATTCCCGGTCGGCCGTGAGGTTGACCGTTTTTATTTCCACCTCTGGCAAAGAGCAGACTGCCAGTGGTGGGACGAAAGTTTTTTATAGGGTATGGTCAAATCGGATGGTCTTACCATCATATACTGAGGATACATCAACGTTTCTGCGCTGAAGTTCCTCGATGAGTGCTTGGTCGTGGAAAGCTCGTGCGTTAGTCCAGCCACGATTGCCTACCTGACTGTTGAAAGTGTTGATTAACTCTTGGGTTGATTTGTTTGCAAACTGACGTGCAAACTCCTGGAATGTTTTGTTGTCTTGCATAACTTAATTGTTTTTGAAGTGAATAATTTTGACTCCCGCATCGTACTTTACCACCGTGGCCGTATGCTATGGCTCGGTTGGTGAGTCACCCTTTCGGGTACTGCTCTTGATGCTTGGTGCAAAGGTAGTTATATTTTCCTATTCTGCAAAATTTCTCTCCGATATTTTGTTCTTTCTTCACTTTTTTGTATCTTTGCAACGTGATGACTAAAACTTAAAAATTAAATCTTTTATTATATATGAAGAATTATCCCTCACCTTCAACATCATTTGTCGCTATAGATGTAGAATATTGTGATGATGAACATAATATCTGTCAATTCGGATTGTCTGTGGTTCGTGATTGCCAAATTACAGAACAGCGTTGTTGGAATATCCAGCCCCCGGGTAACCATTATGACGCAAAATATTATAGCCATAATCATCTTAGACCTGAGGATACGGTCAATAGTCCTTCTTTTTCAAATGTATGGACTGAGATTGAGCCATATTTGCGTGATAAAGAAATATGGGCACATAATGCAACAAGCGCGGAGCAGTCAATATTGGAGAAGAATCTGAGACTAAATGGCATTGTTAGTGGTACTTATAATGTATATGACTCCATTCGCCTTTATATCAGACCTGATAAAAAGCAATGGAATGAAGGTAATGGCTTGCGTGCCTGCCTATATGCCGTTGGCCTTCCATGCGAAAACCATCATGATGCAGGTGCGGATGCAAGTATGTGCGCGCAAATTATTATAGCACACCTGCAAGGGGTTGAGCCAGATTGGGATTTGGCAGACCGAAAAATGGAAGATTATATGAAAAACAAACCAGAACTCAAATCTTCTTTTTTCTTTAATAGCTTTAATAAGGAACAAGATGGAACGGATTCTGTAAATGTCAGAAATCTGAATACAAGTGTTACCAATCCAATATATGGTGCAAACGTTGTTTTAACAGGATTCTTCCATATATCAAGAAAACAATTGCGTGAAGCATTAAAAGCTATGGGGGCTATATTAAAAAGTGGAGTTACGAAGAATGTTCAAGTTGTTTTGGTTGGCGAAAAAAATGTTGGTCCTAATAAAATCAGAGATCTAGAGACCTTAATACATAATGGATACAATATAGCTCGTATTGAGGGAGATGTTAATCTGGACAGGCTGCTTTATGACAAAACTCTTACGCCTGAAGATTTCTCAGTGCCTGCAGTTGCAAATAAGAATTTAAATTTTACTATAAATCATTTTCGCAAGCATCACCATAAATTTGTCTTCCCTAAAAATAGTATAGCAACAAAAGAACTTTTTGTTCCCCAAACAGGATTTATGGGTGAACTTCCTGCTCTGCGTCAAATGTTTGGGAATCTTGGGGCTTATGCCAATCATGACTATTTCCCTCAAATAAATATTGTAGTACTCCCAAATTCTTCCATTGAAGCTCTTCAGCGAGGGGAAAAAGATGGTGTAATTCGAGAATTTGAAAATTACTATAATAGCCAAAATAGTGTTACGTTCAATGCAGATTTTATAACAGAGCGTGATTTCTTGAAGTTTGTACGTGAGCGTATAGTTTATAATGGTGACATGGCTACAGGTAAACTATATATACGTTATCTACATAGTGCGGGTATTGACTCGGAAAAAGATTTTAAATATGGATTGGAAGTGGTTCGTAGAAGCAAACTTGAAAGTAGGATAGACTCATAATAATGGCCACCAAGAATAAATTCATAACCAGCCTGGCAACTAACGAGGTGTTTGTGTTTGGCAGCAACCTTGCTGGCATGCATGGCGGCGGTGCTGCATACGTTGCCTACCGTAAGTTTGGTGCCTTGATGGGGCAGGGCGTAGGTCTGCAGGGTCAGAGTTACGCTATTCCTACCATGCAGGGTGGGGTAGAGTCTATCCGTCCCTACGTGGATGAGTTCATCCAGTTTGCTAAGGAGCATCCTGACAAGGTATTCCTAGTCACTCGCATCGGATGTGGCATTGCCGGCTTCCGCGACGAAGAGATTGCTCCGCTCTTTGCAGCAGCGCAGGATGTGGAAAACATCGTTCTGCCACCTAATTGGTGATTGCACCGCTCATCACTTTTACTCTTGAACTCTTGAACCTTTGAACTGCCACGAAAGTGGTTTGCTGCTTCCGTTCTTAATTCATTGTTTCCTTTATTGATTATTGATTTTGTCGGCTGAAGACTTGTCCTGCACTCTCGTTAGAAACAACTCAGCCTCCCAAGCTTTTAAACCGCTTGGAACAGAATAAGGCAAATGAAATTTCCGCTTCTCCACTGAAATAGTCAATATCTTCATCATTCGCATTTACAAATTCCCCTCGCTCTATTTTATCTTTATATTCCTTTGCTTTCTCTATATTCTTTTCCGTTCCTATGCCGTGGATATAGCATACTATTAACTCACACATCCCATCTGGATATCCTTTGTCAGCTGCTTTCTTGAAACATTCAAACGCTTTTCTTTCATCCTGCGGTACTCCTCGCCCTTCTTTATAGAGTCGTCCTAAGTACGTGTACGCATAATAATATCCTGTATCCACAATTTTCTTATACCATTCCATAGCATTCTCATATCCTTCCTCTTTTTCATAGTAAACGGCTACAAGACACATAGATTCAAAATCACCATTCTCAGCTGCCAACCTAAGCCATTTTACAGCTTCTTTTTCATGATTTTCAATATGCACACTATTAAGATAATATATCCCAAGATTCGCCTGGGCTGTAGGATCATTCTTTTCTGTTGCATCTGTAATCCACTTTTTTAATACCTCCTCAAACTCTTCTTCGGTATAGCCTATTATATCTTCTTCCATTTTTTTACTTTATTATACCACATTACATCACGGAACGTGAATTTAAGCAATTAAGTGATGTTGCAAAGTTACCATACCTCTCGATTGATGGTCATTCTTCCCAAATATCTTCTGTTTGCAAAGTTACTATGAAGTTATGAAATATGCAAATTTTTATTTGGACATTTCCTTTAGTAGTTTGATGTATCGGTGTGCCCATTCCTCACCATAAGGTTCAATTATTGACAGAAGCCGCCTATCAAGTTTTTTCCCTTTTATTACATAAACCTTGTCTATCTCTTCACATAAGGTTTGGTAATCAATGTATTCACGCATGTATCGGAATATTGAGAGTGCGATATCACCCATATAATGATGGATGATTCCAACGAAGGGTATAACAGAATATTCCTCATACAGTTGCTTGCACAGTTCTTCTACCACTTCAGTCTTGATGAGTGCTCCCCCAAAGACATCCAATACTTTCCTATAATATTTCCACTCGGCTATTGCACGGTCAGCATCCTTATCTGGCTCTGAGAAGAAATCTGTTGGACTTACATCAATATGAAATACATTTTTCAGCAGTGGGGCTATGGATTCATAGTCCTCATACGTAAGGTTGGTTTTAAGGGCATTGCTAGATGACATTGCCGCTTGATATGCACCATAAATCATGGATATTTGGCACGCAAGATGTATGCACATTCTTCTTCTTTCATGCCGCTCCGAAACTTGCGTGTTAAGTTGTATGTTCCGCAATGATTGCTCTGTGATGAATTTGCTCATAGTGGATGGCAAAGGTACAAAGTTTCAGTCATATTTGCAAGGAATCTGGATATAATTTACTCCCATACTCTTTATTCATACCCTATTATTTTGCTGACCTTGTACTATTCTTCTTTCAATACTTGTTCAAAATATAGATCCAACTGCCATGTTTGCTAGATAATGAATGTATCTCCCGATGGATTATCTTCATTTCAACTTAATCACATCACTCCACCTTGTCGTTGGATTCTTACTTCTGAAGTCGTGCTTTATGGCATTAGCAAAGACTTCTGCCTTACCTTTGCCATCTTTCTTTGAATATTGCTGTGAACCAAGGATAACGGTCTCACTGCCCTGCAATCTGTTTATTCGGTCAACCACAGCATCAAGGCGTTTCATCTTCTCAAACTGTTCTGCATTGAAATCGAACATATCCTGCTCTATCGGACTGTTCGGACCTATACCCATCACTATCACACCAGCTTTCTTGTAATGATAGCCTTTTATATACATCCTCTCCAGTATGTCGTTGGCAGTCTTTACAATGGTGATTGAGCTATTCGTGGGAGTCACCAGTCTTTGTTCCTGGAAGTTCCAGTACTGGGGCAAATCCTCTCTAAATGCATTGGTATTGAGAAATACCCCCACGATTGAAGCTACGGTATCCTGCTTTCTTAACTTCTCCGAGCACCTTGCGGCATAGTTAGACACATGAGTGCGCAAGTTGTCAAGGTCTGTTATCATGCCATTAAACGACCTGCTTGTGCAGATGCTCTTCTTCTTTGCCATTTGCTCATTCGGTACGCAGTCCTGTCCATTCAGTTCTCTCCACGTCCTTTCTATCACTATATTACGGAAGGTAGCTTTCACCCAACTCTCTTTATGCTGGGCAAAGTCGTAAGCCGTCATGATGCCCATACTATTTAGCCTGGCAGCATATCTCCTGCCTATGCCCCATACCTCGTCTATCGGATAGAGTTTCAAAGCCTTGATGCGTTTCTCATCAGTATCTATCATGCAACAGTGGCGATAGCCCTGATACTTCTTGGCAAAATGCGATGCCATCTTAGCCAAGGTCTTGTTTGGTGCCAGACCTATGCTCACGGGCATTCCCACATACTGCCTTATCTTCTTATGTAAGTCCTCTCCCCACTTCTTCAGGTCAAGATGCTCCATGCCATCGAGATACACGAAACACTCATCTATAGAGTATCTGAAGTAGGCAGGAACCTCCTTCCTTATCAGACTCACTATGCGCCCAGTCAGTTCTCCGTACAGTTCATAATTGGATGAGAATACGGCAATTTTCTGGTCAGGGAACTGCTGCTCCAACTGGAAATATGGCATTCCTGCCTTTATGCCTAACCGCTTAGCTTCGTTGGAGCGCGCCACTACGCATCCGTCGTTATTGCTCAGCACAACAACGGGTTTGTCCTTCAGGTCGGGTCGAAACACCCTCTCGCAAGACACGTAGCAATTATCGCAGTCTATGATGCCGTACATTTTTCTTGCAATTTTAATTTTCTATAGGGATAAAGGATAGTATTCGTAACAGAAGGTAGAAACTTCAATTAAATCAAGATTCTCACCTTTATAATCGATAATGGATTTGATGTTCTTATATCTATCGAATTGTATTTCTCTGCGTTTCGTTATTTTATTATCTTTGTCCGACCATAATATAGATATTGAGCCGTCATAATTATATAGAACTATAAAGCCACCACCGTCATCTGGATTATTACCTCCTATTAATCTGTCGTTGGAGTCGTATGAAAAAAGAAGTTTCCAATCGCTCATTTTGACGCATCTTCCTTTTTCGTCATATTCGTCTATTTTAAGTTTTTTTTCTTTGCCATTTGAATCAATATATAAATGTTCTTTTACATGACCAAGATCATCATATATTTTTGTATTTTTTCTGGCAAACCAATATCCTGTGGTTCCGTATTTGCCTTTATACTCTTTCATTTCTATCCATTCCCCCTGATTATTGTTTTTATAAAGGCATTTCCAACTATTCTCATGGGAACGAGAATCCCAACGTTCTTCGATAACGAAACCATTGTCATCATACAGATAGACTATTTTGCCACGACTTCCTTCTTCATCTAAACTTTCAACAGTGTATAAAAGACTTTTTTCATTATACGTGAAGATGTTATGTGATTTGAACTCACCTTTATTGGTCAATGTTAAGAACTCGACGCACCGCCCATTATTATCATAAACGTAAATATCTGTTTCTTTCAAGTTCCCTTCTTTGTCAGTTGTTTCTCGATGACGTAATTGACCTCTTTGGTCATATAATGTAGAATAGCATTCTTTGGAAGAAGCGTATTCTCCATTTATTACTGTATAGTGGAAAGACGATGCTGAACGAACTTTTCCATTCAAGCGAGAATAAACATGTCCATGATGATCAGGGAAAACATGACCTACTGAATCAAAAATAGGTTCTTCGTAAATAATATCCAAATATGAAAACATTAAAATTTATTTTGAAATTGTTATAAAAGATGAAATTTCAAGAAGATACAAATCTGTTATTGTCTGGTTAGTCACTTCTTTCTCACAACCTATCACCATGAGACAGGCTGCGAACAAAAAACCAACTTCTTCATACTTTCTCAAATGTTCTAATTAAGTGAATGACCACTCCCCAGACCTCGAAGTTATCTCCTGCCTCCACTTTGAATACGGGATAGGCAGGATTAGCAGGCCTCAGTTCTATGTATCCATCCTTCTTATGCTTCAAGTCCAGATACTTTATTGTAAACTCTCCATTCAAGAAAGCCACTATGATAGAGCCGTCATGAGCCTCTACCGCTCTGTCTATTATCACCCTGTCGCCATCATATATACCAGCATCCTTCATGCTGTCACCGTCTATATCTCCATAAAATGTAGCCTCAGGGTGACGAATGAAATCCTTGTTGAAGTCCAGCGTCTCATGTATATAGTCATCAGCAGGCGAAGGGAATCCTGCCTTCACAGCTGCATGTTGCAACTCCAACTTAGTGTCAAATGCTCCTCTGTGTATCTTTATGTTGCCCATTTATTCTACTCTATTTTTTATAATATTCTGTTCAATAGCGATATCGATAAGAAGATTATGGAATAAATACGGGTATGTGTCAGGAATGTTGCGAACCATCCATTCACAATGACTGGTTGTGTCATCAAAGAACTCACGAAAATCCATCCCATTTGCATCAAACCATTCAATCATGAGTTTTTTTATTATTTTTTCCATTTCCACTATCCCATATCCAGTTACATTCTCTGGCAGTGAATATTCATAAGACCATTTAGGCTCCTTCAAACAGAACGTCTCATAGCTTTTAATGTCATCAATACATGTTACCTCTCCTACATTACTACATACGTAATTAGAGAGCGACTCGTACATTGAGCCATTATATTTTCTCTTTGGTATTTCAAGTTTGATTATCATACGATGTAATTATGAATTATAATCTTTTTAGTCTCATCATATCGTCTTTATATGGGTTAAAGCAAGATTTTGCACGAGATCTCATCGAGGTATGCTTCTATGTCAACAGCTGGGCAATCCCTACTGCCGATTATGGCGAGGTTCATATATTTATTTCTCTGCTGTATGGTATCTCTTTATGTCCTTAACCAATTTCTCAATTCTTTTATTAATATCTGACTCTAAAGCCTTAACAGCATATGCCCAATCATCAGGGATAGTATTTACATTTTCATCATCCCTACCTAAACGAGCTACTAAAAGTACCCTTAGGTTAGGTTTATGAAAGAACCAGCATAGTGAATAAACATCATCAGCAATTAGCTCTGCTATAGTTTGAGTGTAAATATGCTGGTTTCCCTCTAGATCTTCTTCTGCAAGGTACAACTCACCATCTTTCCCAATCATGCATAGCCTACTTGGAATAAAATACCCTTCCAATGTGGCAATCGTATATATTCCCTTGTCTTCATTGATTTCTTCTACGACCAGCACAATCGTATCAGAGAGTTCTTCATCAGAGTTCAAACTTTTCTTGTTTGAGATAGTTATCCCCTTTTTTTCCAAACTTAACAATACGTTGGAATATGGCAAACCGACTACATCTGCATTATGACTAAGTGCCACCCTGAGATCATCCAGAAGTATGGTGTCACCCCTTTTCCCTACTACCACACTTTCCAACTGTTCAGATATACAATAATCATCCATGACCGTCCATATCTCATCTACAATTGGGAAAGTCGCGAATCGACCACAGTAAAATTTCTTCTTATCTTCTTCTGTAGCCTCACAGATGAGCACACCCTTGAGGTCATAGAAAGAAGAACCTAACATGATTACCTTTTGCTCGTGGTCAAGTTTTATTTCGAACTGTTTGCTTTTATCTTGTGTCATTTTATTATTGCTGTTTTTATATTATCGTTAAGGTTCAGCGTTTCACACCTTTAGTCCTACAGGTGTGAAAATCTCGCCTTTATACTAGCATGTTCCAGTTCCAACTTGGTGTCAAATGCTCCTCTATGTATCTATATATTGCCCATTTATTCTACTCTATTCTTTATAATATTCTGCTCAACAGCTATATCGATAAGAAGATTATTGAACAAATACATGTATGGTTAAAGTAATATTTTGCACGGACTCGTGCAAAATCTCCGAATCTTCCCCACTATACGTCGAATTATATTCCCGAATGTTGCAACTCCATCTTAGTGTCAAAAACTCCTTGATGTATCTTTATGTTTCTTATATATTACCCTTATCATCAGAATCCTCAGCAGCCAGCGATGCTATATTGTTCCTCGGAATGTCATATATCTGTGCCGTCATATTTCTTCTTAACTGAGGCTGATGACTTTCCATGGGCTTGCTTAAGGGTTCTCCTGTGCCAGGAGTGTAATACATCTCCACATATCTGTATGCCTTCTCAAACACCTCATTGTCTTTTATTTTATACTTCAGCCATAGTATGGTGCGAAGCATCTTTCTAACCTCATTCTGTCCAGTGACAGTCTTGAAGGCATTACTGAACCGACGAACAATATCCACAACATTATTATCAATATCATTCACCACATTCTCCACCACTATAGGCGTTTTAGGAGTCTTTATGCTTTCAAAGAGTTCAGTCAGTGCAGCCCTTGCCTGCTGTCGTTTGTCCTGAGGTTGTTCCATCTTTCTTTCTGTCTCAAGAGTCTCTTTTGCAAGGGCAAGTAAGTCTTTCAAGAACTGAATGCTGTCTATCTGCTTCTGGCGCAGTTTCTCCTGCAGTTCTTTCAATTTCTCACTTAGTTTCTTAAACTCCTTCGAACCTGTATGTTTAGGATTGCCCAGTCGTAATCTCAACATCTTCTCTATTTCGATGATGGTACGATTACGCTTATTCGTGTCTTTTATACACTCTTCCAATAGGCGGGTATCGCTAACCACGAGGTCTTCTATTGACTCACCAATATCTATTGATACCACATTTTCGTGTATCAGTTCTATGGTCTTAGGGCCAAGCAGAGTCCATATCAGATTACTTGTCGTATCTACAGGTCTTATGCTCTCATACACCTGACTCAGCCATATATAATCCGTCTTATATGGTAACAGGTCTTCATCTGGAGCTACAACCTCCCATGCTTTATTCAGTCTGGTATAGTGAGCACCAAATTGTGTCTTCACGTTATCGTCCTTCAATTTCTCCTGAGCATCTTGCAAGCCTTGGAAACCACCAATGCTTCTGTCAACACCAGGGAAGAAGTCAAGACAATCCTTCACGAAGCCAGGAATCTTCTCCTTCACCTCCTTGATATTCTTTATCACTGTCTTAACAGATTCCTCATCAAATCTCAGGGAGTTGGCATAGTTGTCAAACACACCAACATAGTCCACTATCAGTCCACACTTCTTCTGCGCCTCATACACACGATTCGTTCTGCATACTGCCTGCAACAGCGTATGGTCTTTCATAGGCTTGTCAAGATACATACATTGCAGAATAGGAGCATCAAAACCTGTCAGCAGTTTTGACGTTACAATCACAAACTTCAGTGGTGACAATGGGTCTCGGAACTTATCCAGCAACTTCTCTTGCTGGTCACTGGTAAGTTTGTACTCCTTAAACTCATCACTCTTGTCACCACTCGTGTGCATCACGATAGCTGTCTCATCACCACTCTCGGCAAGCATAGCATCCAGTTCCTTCTTATATGCCACACAACAAGCACGATTATAAACTACTACCTGACACTTCAATCCCGTTGGCCTTATGAATTGTCGATAGTGTTTCACTATGTTGTCACATACCTCATGTATGCGTTTTGGCGATGTAAAGAAAGCTTCAACTTTTGTACCCTTCGTCAGCTGGTCTCTCTCTTCTTCTGTCAAGTTATTTTCGTCAGCCATCTTGTCGAAAGCCTCTTGCAGATTCTTTTCATCAAGATGCATCTCAACAGGCACCTCGCGGAAGTTCAGTTCCAGTGTGGCACCATCATCAATAGAGTCTTGGAAGGTATATTTTGACATATAACCTCCAGTATCCTCGTCAGCACCAAAACACTTAAATGTGTTCTTGTCTCGCTTATTGATAGGAGTACCTGTCAAGCCGAAGAAGAAAGCATTAGGCAGAGCCAGTCTCATTCGCTCACCAAGGTCTCTTTCCTGAGTACGATGTGCCTCATCCACGAGTATGATGATATTATCTCTTACATTCAGGGCTTTCTGCACCTTGCCAAACAAGAAGATTGTTGTAATGAGTATCTTTCTCTGATCTTGCTCAAAGAAATTCCTTAGTTCGTCTCCTGTATATGCAAAATCTACATTCTCTATCTCAGACCGCGTGAAGTCACCTGTTATCTGGTCTCTCAGGTCTATTCGGTCATCCACTATGGCCACTGTTGGAGCATTAAGTTCTTGCATCTTCATCAGTTTCTGGGCAGCAAACACCATGAGCCACGATTTGCCAGAGCCCTGGAAGTGCCATATCAAGCCCTTCTTCGGACCTAAGCCCGTCTTGGTTCTTGCCAGCACGCGCTCTACTATAGCCATACCTCCATAATACTGCTGATAGCGACAAACTACCTTTATCTTCTTTGAAGAGTCCTTTGTGGTGGTGAATACAGTAAAGAATCTGTATATGTCAAGCAATCTCAGAGGGTCTATCAGGCTCCTCAGATTTTTTCTCACATCAGCCAGAGTACCATGTTTTCTTTCTTCCTCAGCAAACCAAGGTCCCCACTTCGTGAGAGGTGCTCCTATGCTGCCGTAATAGAGTTCCTTTCCTTCGCTTGCAAAACTCAGAATGTTAGGCACAAACATCTCTGGTATAGACTTCTGGTAATCCAGAATATCCTTTGCTCCGTCAGCCCAAGAAATACTTGCCTTTGTAGCTGTCTTCAGTTCTCCTATCACCATAGGAATACCATTGATGAGCAGCACTATATCCAGTCGTTTTCCTCCTGAATAACTGCTCTTAGGATACTCCCACTGGTTAGTCACCACATAGGTATTGTTCTTGCTTGCTGTCTCAGGATTGGTATCAAAGAAACCGATAGACTTATGTTCACCATTTCTGCCAAATGGGAAGCTGTTTTCCTTAAAGAAGAGGTTCCTCAGGTTTTGGTTGGCAGTTATGATGTCACCATTCATGCCCTGATATATGACATCCTTCACCTTCTGAATCACTATCTGTGCTTCAGCCGTTGTAATATGGTTAATCTTTATCAGTGCCTCTTGCAACAGATGCTCCACTATTACGTCGCTCTGCGAATCGCGCAGGTCCTCAGGCTTGCTATACACATAGCCCGCTTCTTTGGCAATGTCTATGCACATCTGCTCAGTTACATTATCTTCGTTAAAGTATGCCATAATATTTTACAGGTTTTCATTTATGAGTGACTTGATGACTTTATCTATTGCATCAACTGATTTGCGCAATTCAAATCCTGATTTATCGGCCTGATGAGCAATTGATAGAAATTGACTTTGTTCTTCCAATGAAGCTTTCGTCAGACTAATCATCTTAATGTATTTGAAGTGTCGATTATATCCTGTATTCGGTATGTTATGATACTTCAAATCATAGTATAAGAACTCTGGAATCAGATTATCCTCCCTAGGCCTAATAATCTTAACACCATCAGCACCTATAAAGAAAGGCTCGTTGATGTATTTTACTACACGTGAATGGTCACCAAATAAAACAGCTGGGTAGTTTCTGCAAAGACCTTGTTCTGTATTTGAATAACCTGCAATATCCTTCTCTTGGGCCTGGTCATAAACTGCATATTTCCCTTCTTGAAGATACTCAGCTGCTGGTATTTTGGTGGCAGACGAAGTATCATCCAAACACATGGATTCAAAATCCTTAGAGGGCGAATTAAGGTTTAGCTCATGAAAGTCAAACATCTCGATAAATTGCGATTTTACCATTTCTTGAGTGGCCTCAATCATTTTCAGATATGACTGCTTCACTTCGTATGCTGCCCAAAGTTTCTCTGCCAAAACTTTTTGCTCTGCAAGGGATGGAAGGGAGAATTCCAGTTCCTTAATATCTTTCCAGTTTACTGTTGGAGAAAGACCACCTACAGATATTCTGATAGCTTCATTAAGGAATGCTTCTGAACTAATAAAGAATGGCAAGAACTCCTTGCAAATAATATCTTCTTTTGGACGAAGAACCATGCCATGTGCAGAGAATATACCATCAATAGGTGAAATGGCCACCTTTTTTTGATAAGCTCTACGCTTACCAAAAAGGACATCTCCTTTCTTCATGACAATCTTTTCGCCTTCTGGAGCTGTATCTGATCCCCATTTGGAAATAAACAGATTACCACTTTCCAGATGTTCCAAGCCTATATAGTTATACTTGTCTTCTTCTACAGGCTTTTTCTTTTCGGTAATATTAAAGATTATATCTTCAAATTTGTACTTCATTGCAGTAAACCTATTAGATTAGACAATTCTTTACTCGTGGATGTACTTTGAACATCCCACTTACCTAAATAAGTTTCAAATGACTCAGACAACTCGTCAACGTAGTCATTAATGAATACATACTTCTGTATTGTCAAGTCATAATCATTGGCTTCAATATCTGATAAATCAACAACCTTAGAAAACGAATCTATATTCTTTGCTTGATGAAATGCCGATGATATCTTCTCTATATGTTCTTTCTCTAAATAGCTTTCACCATTCTTTCTTGTTATCTCTTTCAGTGCATTAACGAAGAGAATTTTCTTTCGCAACAAACTTGGCTTCTTTTTGTTGCAAATCAGTATACATGCCTCCATTGGAGAGTTATAGAACAAGTTAGGACCTATACCAATGATGCTTTCTATCAAATCGGACTTTATTAGCTCCTCCCTCATTGGCTTCTCAAAGCTTCTAAATAAAACCCCATGAGGTAGCAGGATTGCACATCTTCCATTGTCCTCATCCAAAGAAGCAAGTATATGCTGGATAAATGCATAATCAGCACAATCTTGTGGTGGTGTTCCCAAGAAATTTCTACCATATCTATCATGCTCAAAGGCTTCGCGATTCCAGTTCTTAATAGAATATGGTGGATTTGCAAGTACAACATCAAACTGCTGCACTCTGCCATTCTTGATAAAGGCTGGGCGCTCAAGGGTATCGTCATTCACAATCGAGAAATCATGAATGCCGTGAAGGTAAAGATTCATGCGGGCAATAGCTGAGGTGCCTGCATTGATCTCTTGACCAAAGACCTTTATATCATGCCATTCTTCACCTTTGTCTTTGAGGTATGTCAGGCTCTTGATGAGCATACCGCCAGAACCGCAAGTGGGGTCGTAGATGCTCTCATGGGGCTGGAGTTGCAGTATCTCTGCCATCAGTTCCACCACCGTACGATTGGTGTAAAACTCCTGAGCTGTATGACCTGCATCGTCAGCAAACTTGCCTATCAGGTATTCGTAACCTGTACCCATCTCGTCAGCAGGACAGGCTGCAAGGCTAAGGGTAAGTTTGTTGAAGCTATTCAGCAGATTGCGGATAATAGCGTCTGGCATCTTGTTCTTATTGGTCCAAATGGCCTTGTCGCCAAAGATGCCTTCAAGACCGCCAACCTTTCTGCCATCAATATCTTTGCCTGGGTTGGCAAGTTCTATCTGACGAAAGGCATCGACAAGTGCTTGACCTATATCCTCAGTAGTATTAAAAACCACATTCCAATGGGCATCATCAGGTATCTGAATGGGTGACTCCTGTATCATTATTTGAGCATACTCATCACCTCCTTCTTCTACGTATTGCTGATATTCCTCATCGCGAACATCACAGATGCGCTTGAAGAACACCAAAGGGAATATATAATCCTTATAGGCTGCTGCGTCTATCTGACCACGAAGGTCAACAGCTGCTTGCCAAAGGTATTTCTCCAGTTCATCGAGTGTTATCTGCTTTGTCATACTGCTTCACGATTTAGGATGTCACGGAATTTCTTTTCTGCATCTATCATATTCTGATATGCAGCCTTGAATTCAGCCAATACTTCTGCATAAGGTTTTACTTCTTCCTTATGATATTTCACATATTTGTTTGGAGAGAGGTCATAGCCTTTTTGAGCTATCTGCTCGATATCTACAACTATGCTCTTATCCTCTTCTTCATCGTATGATTTATAGAGTCTAAATAGCTCTTCTACATCATCATCGCTAAGAATGTTCCGAGCACGCTGCTGAGTAAGAATCTTTGAACCATCAACCATCAGAATCTTTCCCTTATGGGCTTCCGACTTTTCGTCTCTTATGATAAGCAAACAGGGTGAAAGAGGTGTTCCATAAAAGAGTTTATCGCCAAGAGTAATGATGGCTTCTACATAATCATGCTTTACAAGTTCTTCGCGAATACGAGCTTCTTCATAACCCCTGAACAAGACTCCCTGAGGCAACACAACAGCCATTCGACCACTCTTGCTTCGCATGCTGCATATCATGTGCTGCAACCAAGCATAGTCGCCAACAGTCTCTGGAGGAGTGCCCCAGATATTGCGACCATAGCGGTCTGTCTTCCATGCTTCTGCTCCCCAATTTTTGAGTGAGAAGGGAGGATTGGCAATCACACAATCGAAATGTGCAAGATGTTCGTTGGCAAGAATCTTTGGGTCGCGCAAGGTGTCACCACACATGATGTTGAAGTCATTTGCTCCATGCAGGAAGAGGTTCATCTTTGCTACTGCCGCATTGGTGACGTTCTTCTCCTGTCCGAAGATGGCTCCACAACATTGCGCATCATTCTTCATGTGGTTGACAGCCTCTATAAGCATACCGCCTGAACCACAAGCAGGGTCATAGACGGTATCGCCTGGTTGAGGGTCGAGAATGCGAACCAACAGTTTTACTACTGAACGAGGAGTATAGAACTCACCAGCCTTTGCTTTTGAAAGGTCAGCAAACTTCTTCAGCAGCATTTCGTAAGCATCACCCATCAGGTCGGCTGCATAGTCAGCATTACCAAGACGGCGCTTGCTCATGTGCTCTATAAGGTCACGAAGCTTTGCATCAGAAAAGACATTCTTGTTGCTCCAGTTGGCAGTAGAGAAGACACTCAACACTCCATAAAGAGTCATAGGGTTTGCCAACTCAATTTTGCGCATAGCACCAATGATGGCACTACCAATGTCTGTTGTACGTTGGCGAACATCATCCCAATGGCATCCTTCAGGAATGACGAAGCGATGTTGTTCAGGGAGAGAAGCAAACTCTTCATCGCCACCAGACAATTCAAGAGCAGCCTTAGTCTCTTCATCATACACATCGCTGATGCGCTTGAAGTATAGCAGTGGAGTTATATATTCCTTAAAGGCATCTTGGGACACAGGACCACGAAGAATGTTGCAAGCCTCAAACAAGAAGTTATATAACTCCTTGCTGCTGCCTATCTCTTCTGCCTCCTTTGCTGCCTTTAGTGTTTTCTTAGCCATTTATGTAGTACTCGACAAATTTTAGTTATTTCACCTACAAAGGTATAAAGTTTTTGCGATAATCCCTAAAAAAATCGTGACAAATTAAGGTTTAGGCAAGAATTGTGCGAGTTTTATCCTCACTCAGTTTCACCTTATGCTTAAAGGAAATGTCAACACCATCATAAATGGTTGCAACATCTATTCCCTTTGCTATCAGGGTGTCAATGAGCACAGAATCATGCACTCCTCTAAGGGATGTCCAGGCATTATTTCCCACCTGTCTATTGAACTCACAAATAAGAGCATCAACACTCTTCTGCATCATGCTTTCCCTCAGCTCGTTGAAATATTTCTCAGTAACCATATCTGCCTCCTTTATCCTATTTCTGAGTGCAAAGTTAACATTTTTCTTATGTATGTGAAAGCAAATGGGTAGCAGCCACCTGTAGAGTTGGGACACACATATTACAGACTCGTTTCGGGAGTGCAGATCATACCCATAAGTTAGACAGGAAGTCAGCATAAACTACATCTCCAACAACCCTGGAAAAGGGGAAAACTAAACATGTCTGCTATATTATCGTATCCATCGAAGTTTAGTTTGATTCAGTTTTTGACCGAGGATATTAAGAAACTCTTGTGAGAATCCCTTTATGCGACCTGCCCCAGGCATAAATGTTAACTCACTAAAATAGACTTTGTTTTTACATTCATAAAGATCAACTCTACAGAATGGTAAATGCTCAGTCAGAATCTCAATAACATTTTTCATCTCCGTTATTGTATTCGGGCAAGGTATGTCAAGGGTTCCTTCATTTTTAAGGATGAAACCTTGTTGTTTTTCCCAATTAGATATTTTATATATAATCGATTTCTGGTTGCGGTAATGTTTAGAATCGTAAATCACTTGGCAATAATCTGTATTCCCATAGAAAGAAAAGAATTTGTATGACACAAGAGAATCAGAAAAAGATTTGTCGTTTTCTAATAATTCTTCTGCAAAGATTTTACGTTGAATTGTTCTGTAGTGTGGCTCTGCAGTTTCAAGTCCAAAGCACTTGCTTAATCTCTTTTTGAAGAAACCCTTTATAAAGTTGCTGTCAATGGAATAATTATCAGTAATAGGAATGACGGAACCATTGTCATGATTGCATTTAAGAACATATTGGGTAGGCAAAGTATCTGTTTTTATAGAATTAGCACTTTCCCATATGTCATATAATTCTGGGAGTATTCTTGATAATCCCTTGTCTGTAATAAATTTACGTACAGCAAGTTTGTCCGCAAGTATGGTCCACTCGCTAATGTCTGAATGAAATGCTAATGTGTGTAGCATTTTATTAAAATCAGTATCTGCTACATCTTGGATTTTTTTGCCGAATGTCTCTTTATAGAGCAAGCATGATAAATATTTCGGAGAAATAAGTCCTATCACCCTGTTCCTATAGCATTGTAATTTTTCTCTAAAACTTAATATGGGATTATACAGATGCTGTGCAGTATTATGATTGATATACTTATATCTCTTTTCTTCGTAATATGGAGAAACAGCAAATGATGCATCGTTACCGAAACATGTAACTGTACCTGATGAGATTGAACTTCTCCAATCTGTTATATATTCCATCAACCCGAAAGCATTCGCTCCATGCTCTTTAATTTTTCTCAAATATACTTTATTTGATAAATAACTAACAGGCATATTTTTCTTAGAACAAAAATGCAGTATTTTGTTTGAAGCAAGAAATAATGCACCGAAACGCATTTGACAATTCCAAGAACCATCAATCTCTTGAATCACATTTCCTAGTTCTATGTTTGTTTTTGATAAAGCAGGTTGGTCCAAGTACATCCCTTTTTCACATGATGTCAAATAGTTTTCATGCCATTTCTTGTAGAATGAATGTGTTTCTTCTACATCCTTAACATACATAACACCAGCATTGAAATATTTAACAATTCTGTCATGAGCGTAATCCAAGTGTTTATTCTGCTTCAGAAAGAACTCTCGCATAGGATGACTTTTGAACAAACAATGACCGTCCAATACAGCTGCTATAGGATATGTCAGATTATCGATGTCGCTTAGTTGTTGCGTAATAAGCGTATCGCAATCAATATATAGGAAATCACCTGTTATAATCTCTCGCAAAGTGACCTTTAGAATACGTGAACGCATAGTATTTCCGACTTTTTCATCAAAAGAGATTGAGATGATTTCCGAGAAATATTTAGATATGTCATTACGAATTCCATCATTTAATGATTCTTTAGTTTCTGTGTCACAGACTAGAACAGTATGGGCATCAGGCATATGATGGCGAACTGACATTACTGATATGAGACATTGCTCCCAAAATAGATCTTTTTGGGAACTAACAAGAACGTATGCAATTTTCGTTTTCATATTTGTTTATTCCAAACAGATAGTCTTCCCTCGGATGACATTATCCAATTATGTTCATCATTAGTACAAAAATCTTCAATAATTCTTAAATTCAGGTTAGAGACAATTGTTTCAAAGATTTCATATTCATCTAATGGAAGTAGGTGCAAATTAGTTTTATACTTTCGCAATACTCTTTCATAATACAATTTCTGAAATGAAACTATATTGTTAGATGCTTTCTGTTGAGAAAGGAATGTGAATGAATCAACGCAAAATCTTATAGTGTCTGCAAATTTTCTTCCGTTCTGAATACCACGCATGTCCGAATTGGGGGTCTGTACATAGATATAACCAATTAGAGGTAAATAAGTAAATTTTGTGGATAAGTATATACATTTCAGGGTATGAAGAACGTCTTCCCAATATACCCCTTCTTGAAAATAGAGATTATTATGAATCAAATATTCTCTTCTATACCACTTTGACCAAGTTGCTCTTATTCTGTTTTCATATAGGATGTCAGCTTCATATTCAAGATAATCTATACCTGAGACTGCCGTTATTGCCTCCTGAAGGAATTCTTCTGTAATTTGATTCCCATTCAAATCTTCTGCGATAGCATTGAATTGAAAAACATCAATGTCAGACAAGAAGTCTGGATTCTGTAATATAGACAGAAAACCTGGCATAATAATGTCATCTACATCCACAAACCAAATATAGCTTCCACTGGCTTTTTTTAGACCCGTGTTTCTTGCTGCGCCTTGTTGTAAATTCTTACTATGTTGAATCAGTCGTAAATTGGACAAGTTATAAGTATCTATATATTTTTCCACAATAGTTGATGTGTTGTCTTTAGAACAATCATCAACAACTATTGTCTCTATTATACCGAAAGAAGTTTTGGCCAATCCTCCTTTGATGTAAATCGAATCTAAACATTTCTTGATATAGTGTGCAGCGTTATAGGCTGGTATAATTATCGAAAGTATTGGCTTCATTTACAAAATTCATCTTTAAAAGGTTGAAAATTACCATTTTTGTTGTGTAACAATCCTGAATATTGATCTTCAAGAATTGCAAAAACGACCTTCTTGAATTTATTATGAAATTCGGGTTCATTTAGCACTTGATTAAAGCATCTGGCAATTGATTGTGGTGGATTATGAAATATTCCACAGCCGAATGCCCCCAATACAACTGCATCATGATTATTCTGAAGACTAATTCTGAATATAGTACGAATTTTAGCGCAAGTTGTTTCAATATCTTTATTAGACAGCATATTATCGACTATCACAGGATCTTTAATTGCAGCTACGGCAACGAAAGATAATTTGTACGGATTATCCATTAGCTTATATCCCATTGACTCCTTATACCTAAACACATTGGCATTACGCACGTACATAGCACCGAAATATCGATTAAGAGGATACTTCGTTTCTGCTTCCGAGATTCCAAAGACCTGAGCATACTTAGTGTATCTGAACGTATGGAAATACAAGTCTGTACGTCTAAATAGCGACTCCTCCTGACCATAACATCCACCGATAACACCTCCACCAGGACCATCTTCAGAAGCCATATCTAAAATGATAGGATTAAATCCTTGTTCCTTCAATTTGATTCCTGTATCAATGCTGTCTTCATTGGTTACAGAAATCATGGTTTCGTATCTTTGATTTAGGTTTACTGGTGGAAGTTCTGACTGGTATAGTTCCGAAAAACTTTTTTCTGTGTTTAGGCTTATCCATTCTCCCTTAGTATTTGAATAACCTGATTCTGATACAATTTTAATATTTTCTTTAAAAATTAATGATCTTAATCTTTTGAGTTCTAACTTCTTTATTTGAGCATCTTTAATGTTTTGAGCTTTCTCTAATTCATCATACCATTCGCATGAATTGCTTATACTTAGATTATGATAATCTCTGTACAGATTGAGGATGGCATCAATCGCCAATTGAGCACCATTAATTGTCCTCAATCCATGTTGATTCTTCACAGACTGCCTTATCAATGTAGCAAGGTCTTTTGCAGAGACATCATTGTTAACACAATGTATGTTGTCGGTATTAATTGACTCAATATTTTTAAGTTGTTCAGCTCTTCTATATTCACAGCCAGATACAAAAGTGATGGTTGGAATACCTAAGAAGGCAACTTCGCCAAGTGTGTTTCTCCCAGAACGTGTAATTACCATAGATGCATTATTATAGTAATCCACGGCGTTTATAATTTCTTTTTCTATGAAAACGTTACTTGAATGATCCTGAGAACTAAGTACATCATAAACTTCAGTACAGGAGCATAAAATAATGAATTTGTATTCAGAAACAATGGAAGCAGCCTTAATACATAGTAATCCTATCTGAACTGTAGAATTCAAGAATTGCTTTCCTACATTCAAAGTTCCTCCACCCAATATACAATATATTATGTTGTTTGGATGTCTTTGAACTTTTGTTATCTCGCTCCTAATGATGGTAGGTATAGATATCAAATTCTTGTATGCTCGCTTATTGTTGACAATTCTACTACCATGGACGATTGCTAAGTCGGCTAACTGATATGATGCATTAAAATAATCCATAGCTTCTGTATCATTGTCTTCATTATCGACATCAGAAGGATTCAGAAGGGTAACAATTTTCGCTTTTGGATAAGAAATTCTCAAAGACTGTATTATAAGAGGTTCTCCATCAATTATTATAATATCTGGTACAAATTTTTTAATGAGCACATTGATTTCTTTTGCATAATGATTAGTAGGCAAAAGTCCAATAGAACAATAATCAAAAGCCGTAACATCCCCCAAAGTTTCAAAACCTCGGGTATTCAAGTATTTGTTACCTTGTAAATAAGAAACAGCCTTGACTTTGAATCCGTATTTATCCCTTAGGGTTTCAAGTATTGAAACTCCACTTACTATTCGACCGAGTCCAGGAAATCCACGGAAAATACCTAATATTTTCATAAACGTCCAATTATCTTGTATATTTCTGATATATAGTATCTGTGAATTCGTAAAGAATCTACAGCAAGGAATACTCCTCCTTGTGTTAATAGGAAAGCATTTGTGTAGTATCTGTTTACGAGTTCCATAATGTAATTGCTATAATCCCCATAGGGATAGGCGTATGAGATTATCGGACCATATTTTCCTTCTAAAATCCTTTTTGATTCAGAAAGTTCATAAATAATCTCTTCATCGTTCAATCTCAATAATGAACGATGTGTTACACCGTGAGAACCTATCTCCCAACCATGTTTTTGCAGTTCTGTCAGTTCTTCAAAAGACATGTGCAACCTTTTCTTCTTGTCCTTATAGTTCCAATCATTTGGTTGTCCAATGTAATCAGTGCAAACAAAAACAGTGGCAGTAAATCCATATTGTTGCATAATTGGCATTGCATTCAGCAGAAGTCCGACATAACCATCATCGAACGTACATACGATATGTCGTTTCCTATCTTTAGTATCTAATGCTAAATAATCTCGCATTGAACAAAGACTAAATCCCTTGTGACTAACGTCTTCACAAAATTTATGGAACACCTCTATAGGCGTAGTAATATTATCATGTTCTTCACCTGCAATGTCATGCAAGGAAACAGAAATAATACTGTCTGGTTCTGGAATTATATCATATGCTTTGACAGAGGTAAACAAGTTCGACCACATTTTTTTTACGCGATTGACAGAAACAGCATCAAAAAATAAATCATACAGATTCGAATATTTACGATGTGAAGACTCCTTGTTTATGATTGCATGAATTTCATCTGACATTATGTCTGGAGATGTCGAAGAAAAAACCATTTGAGGATAATGCTTGTTTGCGAACTCCGCAATAAATCCTGTATTACTAATCATTACAGGTATGCCCAATGACATGCTGTCAGTAACAGAATTACCCATACCTTCACAAACGGATGTTTGGAGATACAAATCCCATGTTTTTTGAATTTTACGGAATTCGTCTCTTGTTTTTCCGCTTATGAAGTTGATATAAGACTGTACACCACATGCATTTATCTTATATTGATATTGTACTAAAACATCAGGATCTATATCCCCGACGATGTCCAAATGTACCTTTTCTTTGTATTTTTTGTTGTATGATGCAACTAGCTCTATGAGATTGCTTATACCTTTCTTTTCGTTCATATGAGCTGCCCCACATCCCACATGTAAATCTTCTTTAGGAAGTGGTTTCACATTATTCTCTAATCTTATTGAATAATTAGGAATCACATCAATACAATGGCCTGTCGATGTTATAAGCCTAAGGTTGTCTGCTAGTTCTTTCGACAGACAAATAATCTTTTCTGCAACATTAACAGCAAAGTTTGTTTGGTAACTTATTTCAGCGTTCCACTTTGCAAGGTTTCCATCCGAGCCCCTGAACATAATCCATAGGGGGATATTACTTTTTTTTGCAAGTAAAGCTGCATAATAGGCATTGAATCCACCTCCAAAGGCAATAAACAGTTGAGATGTTCCATAAATAGGAACATCATGCTTCATCTTTGATTCATGAGCCAAATCCTTTCCAAGATTCTTATTATACCCTCCATGAATAACTAGTTCCTCATTTACATTTGAAGAAAGGATACCTACATCATGTCCCATATCATCAAGTAGATGATGAATTTGTTGGCAACTATACGATAAGCCGCCGCCTTCTGCAGAATATTCGTTCGTTATAATTGTAATTTTCATTTTGAATGCTTTATTATGTAGAGTCTTTTAGTACGTTTGTTTTGTGGATAATGGTATGTCTCATACGAGTGTATCGTTGCAGCAGGGAACATAACTTCTATATCAGAGCTGTTTAACCTTAAGCAATATGGAAAATTCTCGTCAGGAATGTTATACTCAGGGTCAACGACTTCAAGAAGAAATAATTCTGGCTTTCCAGCATTCTCAAAGAATGAAACAACCTTTTTCATATAGTCAACTTTTGTGTCGCATCCATCTGCATAAGCACAATTGACTAATATAAGAACGTCTGCGGATTCTTGACCTTGTGGGTATTTGCCACAGATAACAATACCAGATTTTCCAAATAATCTGTTTAATTTATCAATAGCAATACTACACATCATATTATCTATTTCGTATGCTTTAATTTGCATAAAACCAAGGTAACAGAGGATGCTTGTCACATCTCCTTGTCCACACCCAACTTCTATTATTGTTTTCCTTTTGTCAACGAATCGCAGCTCTTCAAATACCTTTTCCCAATAGCAAGGAAATTTAGGTCCACAGAATTGGTTACTCCATGAACGGCGGTATTCTTTTGGTATAAAACGAGAATTATATTCTACTAACATGTCATGAAGTCGTTCCATAACTCTTGAATCTGATTTTTTACAAAATGATACCCTTTTTCAAAGTTGAGTTGATACGCTGTTTCCTTCAAAATACAAGTCTGAGCTGATAAATCTGGATGAATACGAATCTCTGCAAAGTTCCGGCAAGTATTAATGTCTTTATAGAAACAAGGAGAGTCAATATAAAGAACAGGAGAACGGTGTCCTTCTTTTTCTAACACCCATCGTAATGCTCCACCTCCTTTGTCTTTGTATTCGACAGAATATTTCTCCAAAATAGGTATTATGAAATCCTTATATTGATCACTGTGGGAACCGCCTATTTGAGGGAGTAATTTTAATGGAAGCTCATTCTCAATAGCAAACATTATTATCTGCTCATAGTCTGTTGTATTGTTATTTTGAATGACAGTATTCAATCCAATCTTTATGTTTTTATTTCTGACGATTTGAATGTTTCGTAAAATGTCTGCCAATCTGCCATTTCCCGTACTTTTATTAAATG
>Ga0326511_10000280_pt1 | contig 42774 bp, 48 predicted proteins | sample 0_2496_0518_D_FD_203701 | JGI IMG/M metagenome (GOLD analysis project Ga0326511, IMG submission 203701) | Bovine rumen microbial communities from UC Davis, California, United States - 0_2496_0518 | ecosystem: Host-associated > Mammals > Digestive system > Stomach > Rumen | place: USA... | reverse complement strand
CTATAAAGAATGTTACCTAATACAGATGTATAAGCAGGATTTAGTTCAACTAATGTAGTGGAACTACAGTTTATATGTTTTTTGATCTGATTTAATAGTAAATTTCTGTTCCAACTATTGTTTACAAGTTTATTATATTTTCTACCTTTCTTAGTATCAGTAGTTGGAATAGATAAATCTTCTACAGCAAACACTTCACATTTATAGTGTTTAGCTTTAGTTGCTAAATCAATAGCTATGTGAATTAATTCATAATTACGCTTATTAGTTATATATTTAGCCTTAGGGGTATCAGAAGAAACTTTTAAAGAGTTATTGTAATCATTTAATGGTTTTATTTCGTAAAAACCAGAATCTATGATGTTATACTCAGTTTCAGATTTCCAATCTATGACAGAATAACCCACATAATTAGGATTTACATCTACAGCTATAACTCTATTTTGAATCACAGAATATTCCTGATGGTTAAGTCTATTCATATCAAAGGTAATGTAAATATAATCCATATCTAAAGAATATGTTATAGGAATAGATTTAGTGTTTTGTAACACAATTAAACGTTTTAGAGTTTCTATACGTTTTTGTCCTATACTATGTAAATTCAGAGTAAAATGTTTTTGTTTACTCGGTTTAAATAATACAGTGTCTAAACCTAATAACTGAAACATTCTATTTCCGTGTCGATTAGCTTCTCCCACACTATACAAAGGAACTAATCGGTTTAATTGAAATTCTTCTTTAGAAATCTTATCATCACATCTTTGTAAAAATAACTTTCTACCTCCAAAAATGACAGGTTTATCTCCATTCCTTTCAATTAAAGCTTTAGCATTACAATTAGCAGAATTCCTTAGATGTGCTCCTATTAAATCTACATTATTTATTTGACTCTGTAAACGACGTATATAGGCATCAAAGTCTTTTTCAGACAAATCTAAATCTTTATTATCTAATCGTCGATTATAAGTATAACGTAATACAACATTATATTGTTTTATATAAGAAAGTATTTCATCAAGAACTTCGCATGAATATGGAATTTTATAAGTAACTAATACTTGATTATTTTTCCTTCTTTTCTTACTCAAACTTGAAAACCTCCTTATATAAATTCGTTGTTATAATTATAACATATAACTTCTGAAAATTCGAATTTAATGGGGTTTTTATAAAAACTGATTGAGTATTTCATATAAATATTTATAATCTTTGATTACACTAATTTAACAAAGTCAGGGGTGGTTTCAGCATGAGCTTGATAGTTTCGGCTGAAGTTGAATATATGCGAAAGCAGTTCAATGCTACAGTCGTTCAGCTGGGTGTGCTGTTTAAATACAGGTACCCTTTGAATAACAACGTGGACAATTATAATCAGCCCGCCCCGGACGGTTACTCTACAGAATCCGATGTATATGGTATTTTCGAGGGTGAACCAAAGTTAAAAACATACAGAAATTTAGGGTGGACTGTTGAGAAATCGGACAATCTGCCCTTTCTTATTCATATCCCGTTTGATACACCTCATATTCAGAAAGGTTGTCTGTTTAAGACTGACGGACAGATCACAGGAATTGAACCACGTTTGTTTCAGGTTACAGAGCTTACTACAAGCCTTATTTGTCCGGATCATATTATCTGTCAGATAGTACCGCTCGTTGGTAACACAGCACCTAAGACAGCGGAAACACGAAGGGATATAGCTAAGAAAAACAGTCAGCCGAGAAGGTTCATGAAAGAATGAAGGTGAATATGATATGATAAGACTTAAAATTCCGAGAGAAGACGGACTCGCATTACCAAAGTCCACACCTGTAACACTTGTTGAGATTTCAAGCGAAAGTCTGCCTTACGCTTGTCAGTGTCCGCTGTGCGGTGGGGTATTTCAGATACCAGAAGCACTGCTTTACAAAGTAGAGGACGATGATTTTGCTGATGATGATTTAGCTGAATTCAAAGAAGCTGACGGTAGCACAACAGCTAAAGGCGGCTACTCTGATGTAAGTACGGGTAATGACAACTTCGGTGGTGGTATGGATATGGGTACATCCGAACCTGAATTAGGCGGTGGTGAGAATGCTTCAATTGTATGACGACAAGTTGTATGATTACTTTAAAGAAACATTCAAAGCCGATGTTGCTGTAGTGCCTGTATCTGACTACTGGACGGTAGCGTCCATGCATGAAGAGGGACAGTTACAGCTGCCTGCTATTGTGTTAGGACGTTCATCATGGACAACGTCCAAAGATCTTGATTCATGGGTCATCTCTAAAAAAGGCAGAACAGACAGAGTACGCAAGAACAAGCTCGTCAACGAGCAGGCTATACCTGTTCAGCTGGACTACACAGTAACGCTGTTAGCTACTACACAGGACGATATAGACGAACTCACAAGCGAGGTTTTGTTCTGTATTCTTAACTATCCACGTCTTACTATAGACCTGCCTTACGGCTCTGACAGACAGATTCACGGACAGATAATGCAGAACGGTGATTTACAGGACAGTTCAGCACGTGATAAGTTCTCAGAAACAGGTATTCTGTATCAGCAGATTATACCGATCAGAGTGCTTGGATCGAATATAATAAATATTAGAGAGCAGAATTTAAGATATCTTAAATTAGGCGTTGATGTTATAAATAATAACAATAATTAACTTTTAAATAAAGGAGGAGAAAAACATGCCAAGAATTAATATTACAGAACATTCTGATACTTATAGTTTTCAGGTACGTAATAATAATTATGCAACAGTAGCACTTCCAATCTGTGCTATCTGGGGTCCGGCATACGTAGCTAATGACGAAGATGCAAACCCAGATTGGATTCATTTTTCAGCAGGCTACCGTGGCACTACTGACTTTGTAAATACGTTCAAGGGTCCAAATTCCTATATGGGTCAGCGTGAAAAGTCATATGATTATGCTTTAAAATTATTAGCATCCGGCTATGATATTCTCGCAAAGCGTGCAGATGGAATTGGTTCAGCTGCAACAGCAGAAATATCAAAGGGTATTAATATAATTTTTCGTTCTCAAGCTAAATATCCGGGATCTTACGGCAATCAGCTTAAATTAAGAATCAAAGTTGCAAATAATTTTGCAAACGGCAAAACAGCCTCTGTAGAAATTTATGACCGTAATGGACACACTGAATCTTCTACTAAGACTGTACTACAGCCTACTGATAAATTACTTGAAATTAAAACTGTTGCTTTAGACACTTCATCAGCTACCGATAATGTTCCATACATTCATGACTGCACTTTTGAATATCTTTCATATGTAAAGATCGAAGCAGCAAATGCAAGTCAGATTACAGCGGGTGCTGAATTCATCGATAGTCTTGTAGGTGGCTATGACTATAATAATAACCCACCATCATCAGCTGGATCATCAACAGAAGCTGAAATCAAGTCAATGATTCAGTCTCGTATTGGTTCCGGCTATAACAACAACACATTCTACAATTACATCACAGACATGATTGGTGACCCTTCTGCAAGCACCCCCGTACCTGCTAAGGTTTCAGCAGACGAAGTAAAACAGATTTGGAATCAGCAACGAGTTATTAATAATGCGTGGGCTATGATCTCGGAACTTGATGATCCAATCTGTTACGACTGGGACTGCTTATTCCTCGGAACACGTGATGACCAGTATGTGCCGAAATCATGGATAGACGCACAGGGTATCACAAGTCCGTCATATGCAGTTACACAGCTTCAGATTGATATGGCTAAAGTATCAGCAAGGTCAAAATGCGGATGTGCCTTTATTGGTACACCTTTCAACATGCCAAGAGGCAAAGATGACGGTGAAGCTACAGGTGCTGTTGCGTATAAGAACCAGTTAGCAGATAAGCTCACTTCTACATATTCTACATTTGCAGAACTTGTCGGTCCTTGGTGCAAGACAACCTTACCAATCAGCGGTTCTAATGCATGGATTACACCTGAACTTGCACATCTCTTGCTTATCATTAATGCTCAGGGCATCGGTGGTATTAATAAATGGTGGATGGTGCCTGCAGGTATGTCCTCTACAGGTGTTGCTCACACACCGGAATACAAAATCAAGAAAGCTTATCTTGATATTATTCAGAATCATGATGAGGGTGTTTGTCTTAACCCACTCATGGAAGTTCCGGGTAAGGGCTTTACATGTTTCGGTAACTCCACACTTTGGGACAAGCCGCTCGGCACTTACAACGCATTACAGAATCTCTCAACACGTTTACTCTGCAACAGAGTTAAACAGAGAATCTGGGACGTTGCATTGCAGATCCTGTTCAAGTACAACAATGAGAACGCATACTCACACTTCTATGCAGGACTTAGTCCACTCCTCGATGAAATGCGTTCAGTAGGTGCACTTACAGGCAATGAAGCCAATCCATATGGCTACAAGATCATCATGAACCCTGATATTGTTAACCTTGACAGAATCAATGCTAACACAGTAATCGGTAAGGTTTACCTTGCTGTTACAGGTGTAATTGATACAGTCGATGTTGACCTCTTCCTCTTACCACCGACAGGATTTATGGATACGTATGACTAATCAATAACTGACATTTAACCGTATAGTTATAATAATAATATAAGCCTTAGTGGTTTTCTGACACAAAGCTACTAAGGCTATTTTAAAATATTACGTAATTTTTTAAAATTTTACTTAAAGGAGGACAACCTTATGTGGATGGACAGAATGTACTTCGGTACTGACCATATGATTGGTCAGGATGACTATATGCCATACCTTAAGAGTAAGTTTGAAATCAGACTTTATGATGTAAACTCATCTAATATCGCTTCTTACTCCGATATTCTTACACTTTCAACACAGTCACTCGGTGAATTCACAAAGTCATATCAGGCTATTGAAGACCACTACGGAAATGACTCGTACAAGTTCGCCGGCAAGCCAACTTACAACAACGTATCATGGACAATCAAAGGCTACTGCGGTCTTGACTCACAGCAGGCACTTGTTGATATGGACGCACAGGTTTTTGATGCTGTTACAGAAAAGACAGGCAGACCTTCAATCTATATGAAGGATGCTTATGTACTCCGTGATTCCGGTGACGGTGACTCTAACTACAGCCGTATCTGGAAGTGGAGAGGTGTATGGCTTTCAAAGCTTTCATTCGGTGATCACGACTATAAAGCAAGTGATATCGTAACATTCAACTGTACACTCGAAGTATCACGTGCTATCTACCTCGGACCTATGTCTTAATAGGAGGTACTTAGTATGAATGATGCTCAGAGAAGAATGGCTAAGAAAGTTCTGAGTATGAATTCATCACGCAGTGATAAGAAACAAGACCTTAACTCATCATTATATGACAAACGTACCTTTAATGAACAGAGAGAAGGTCTTGCTGATTATCCGGCTGATAAACTCAAATTAGCACTTTCCGGCTATATAACAGACCCAATATATATTACCGGTGTTACTAATGACAACGGTAACATCACAGTGAACTACAGATTCTTAGATGAAAATCTTAATGAAGAATTTGTAAATGCTGAAATCGGATACGGACTTGATTACATAGAAAACATTCATTTGTTTTCCAGCAGACAGGACATAAGTTCCGGGAGAACTCCAATGGTACATAGACTTAAATCAGTAAACAGCAGTAAGATGACTGCTGACCAGGCTAAGCAGAGATACAAGGAACTGCTTACACAGTGCTACATTTCTGTATACGACCACAAGCTTGATGTAAATGATCCACAGGTTGTTGAATACCGCAAGCAGATGAACGATATTAAAGCTGAATTCGGTGATGTAGCAAACACTATGGACGGCTATATCAAGTCACTTGATAAAAAATATAAGAACAGCATTGACTTTACATCAGAAGATCTCGACAGCGGTCTTTTCAGCAAGAAAGAAAAGCCGTCAGAGGAAATCTTAAAGATGTACAAGCAGCTCAAAAAGAGCATTGACAGCCTTATTAAATCAGGCACACCGGCTTCTAACTCAAACCTTAAAAACATGCAGAACAAGGCATCTGAGTTTGAAAAGAAGTACGATGCCAAGGCTTTAAAAATGGCACTTGCTGCATCACGCAGAGGACTTAACAGTTCGACTGAAAGCGGTGACTGGAAAGAAACATATCATGTTAATCATGACCGCACATTAGCATCAATGGTTCATTACAATGACGCTACCGGTGAATACGACGGTGAAGTTGTATGGATCGATGAAAACGGCAAGCCACAGCAGAAAACTTACAAAGGCAAATACAATCCAAGACTTGCATTTGCTCCGTTTGTCAGCTACTGGATTACACAGGATACTAAGCAGACAGCCGTAGAAGAAAGCGATGCATCGGCTTATATAGAAGCATGCAGTAACATTAAAGACGCTGTTAAGAACAAATGGACATCTGAGAACAGTTCACGCAGAGGACTTAACTGTATGACTGAAAGAGCTTTTGTAGATGAAGTATATTACTACATTAATCTGATTCCAGATGATATTACTATAACACCGATTGTCGTTAAAGGTGCAGTTCACATAGCTACCAGCGAATATGATTTTACAGTGTATGCATTAGCTGACGACGGCAAGTTTAAAGTAAGCACACTTAAAGGTACTTTTGCAGAATCTTTAACTACACCACAGATTCGTGAAAACGAAGCACAGCTTTTAAAACTTGTAAAAGATATGCTTTTACAAGAATTAGGTACGGATGCCTTTATAGAGTGTGACGATGATAAGGTAGTATATGCCCAAATCAATGATCTCAAAGATAAAGCTGCCTTTATAAAAGCACAGCAGGATGCCGAACGTAAACGTCAGAATGATATTGAATTTGAACGTGAATACGGTGTAAAGCCGGAGGAATGGCATCCGTTTAACGATCTTCTGAAATCAGCTAACAGTTCACGTCGTCGCAGAATGAACTCATCACGCAGACGTAGAATGAGATAATGTTTGGAGGTAGTTTCTAATGAATCGTTTTATTAAACAGTTCAACAGAAAGCTTAATTCCTCAGTACTTCAGCTTAACTGCTGTCATAGTTTAGCTATGGCAGCTGAACAGCTGACATCAGCAATGATTACATTACCGGGAGACATAAACATTCTTATAACCGCTCCTAATAATTTCTCAGATGCTGACTGCGGTACTGTATACATAGATGAATACGATATCGAGTCTCCGGAATTACCGCTCGATGAACTTGTAGCATGGACTGAAAATGCAGTAAACTGCTGTCGTCGTATTAATCAAGCCTACAACGACTATCACAGCTTAAACTGCACACTCTCTGACACTGAACGCACACGTATCCGTGGTGTGTGGCAGATGGCTCAGAACGCTGTTCCGTTGCCGGAAGGATTCGCTTATGCTAATGTAAGAGAGAACAAGACAGAGAATGTGATTATCGGTGTTTTAAGATACACATCAAAAACACTCGGTACTCAGACAAACGTAGCTAAATCAGCACTTTCAGCTGATTTTCCGGTAGGCAGACACGAAGACTCATGGGGCTTTGAACCTAACTATCTGCCTCCGTCAGAAGCTGACACTGCTAATCGCAGAGCAAGTTCTACAGTGAGAGTCGGAACCGGTCTTATCACAACTACTGTAACAGGTGAAAAGCCAACAATACGTGATAAAAAAGCTGCTTACTGGCTTGTCGGTATTTTAACTGACATGATTGATTCTATTCTTAAAGACCCTCCGGCAAAGGCTTATGAGGCTTTCTTAGCTGACGGACTGCTTTCAGCTGATGAACTTGCTGCTATGGATGCTAACGGACTTGCTTCTTTAGTACGTAAAGGTGCTGTTCCTGTAGCAGATGCAGTTAAAGCACAGCCTGATACTCTTATCAGATTTTTAAGATCTGGTATCATCGACGGCAGGACAGCCGCTCAGATACTGCCGGAACAGACAGCATGGATTGCTAAGAGAGGATTCTTAACAGCTGAAGAAGCACTTGAAATCAACCCTGACTGCAAGGATGAACTTATTAAATATAAACTTTTACCGGCTGAACCTAAAGAGAGAAAGCCAAGACGTACTAAAGCTGAGATAGAAGCTGAAAGAGCGGCACAGGCTGGAACAGCCGAACCACCTGCTGTTAACTCTAATTCAAGCCGTAAGCCACCGGTACGAAGAATGAGAACCACAGCACGCTTTAATGCATTAAACTCACACCGTCGTTCACTGCCTGTATCAAGACGTACACACGTATGGAACAGACGTAATATAAACAAGCCTGTACTTAATTCAAATCGTGGTGATGCAGTTCTTATAGACGCAGAACCTTTAAATTTCAAGCCTTACAGATTCACTAATGTAGTCATGAACTCAGCATTAGCTGACAAACCGGCTGATCCGATTGAGAATGTTAACCTGAACAGTGAAGACGTAGCAGAAACACCTGTAGAAACAGCAAACAAGCCGGCTGAAACTCCGAGTGTTTCTGAATCACTTAAAGATACTAAACAGACAGGTCCGGCATGGCTCGTAAGAGCATCTATATCAGATGACATTATCTCGAACATGATTGTTCCGGGAAAGTCTAAGATTGAAGCTCTTGATTTATATTCTAAAGTATTCAGCAATGAATCTTCACATATAGTAAGCTGGGATGAACCGATTTCTGATATCCAGGAATGGAAAAAAGCCAATTCTGATTTAGATTTTGCGGTTCTGATCAAGAAAGCGTGATTAGCATGATCAAAGTAAGACTTAATTCAGCAGCACAGGTAACTAAAGAAACATTACAGTCACAGCTGAAACAGCTGAATTGCACATATACGGTAGGAACGGACAAGAATACCATAACTTTTACATACCCAAATGCGTCCGCACCGATAGTGCAATTAAATCTCGATATGAAAGCAAAAGGTATAAATATTCAGCTAAATAAGATTAATGCACTTAAGGGCTCTATCAGTGAAGTCGCACAGCGTATGGATGACTTACAGACAGAGATCAACAAGGCATTGCAAGCTATGACAAAGCTGACTGCTTGGTTAAATAGCGAGAATGGACTCAGTGAAGCACAGCTTTTAGTGAATGAATAAGGAAATGTGTTCCTATATAAATAAAGCTCCGTCCGCTCATGATGAGCAGTCGGAGCTTTTTCTTTGTATTAATATTCGATAGTACTTATCAAGATGATTAATATATGTTTCAGGCTTACCGCACAAAAATCCGGCTATGAAGGTAGAACTTTTTGGGATTTTACAATTAGCACCCTGCTGTAACATTCTACTCTCTCTCTCTCTCTCTACAGTGTATACTAAATCCTTACCGTCTGTGCCTTTTCTGAAAGCAACAATAGAAAACTGTCCTGGGTTGAACTGATCCAAGAATGTAATCGGTACGCCATAAACTGGGTGTCTGACCTTAATACGATATTTAGTCATGCTGTTTTACCTTTCTCACAATAACTCTTACAAACGGAATAACCGCTCTGCCGTCGTTGTCCACATAATACAACGAACGCATGCCGGTTGTGAAATGACCCTTGTTACCTTGAGCAAAATACAACTTTAGAAACTCAGCCGACATCGGCTGAGCATCTGCTAAATCTTTACCTTGTTCTAAAAGTTGCATTTGTTCCGGATTACGCACATCGAGATAATTCAACGGTAACGCAAGCAGCGGATTCTTTATTCTAATTCGATACATACTCATTCAACTTCTCCAATATCTCAATATCGAACCCTTTTCTCTGCATATCTATAAGCTGTTCTTCCGTCACGATCATTTCAAAATCATCTTCAATCGGGATATCAGACACTCTGTCCACATTAAAAGCCGCATAGTTATCAAAAATCGGATATTCGTTCTGATCGAAATGCTTGGTCAGTTTGAGCGGTTCATGACGCTTGTTATGTTCGAGGTTAGTGAACCAGCCAACATTGCCGAACTTAGCTATGCTACCGTCAGCTTGTACAAAACAAGGTACGTTATTCACACCGACCCACATTTCATTGTTACGTAAGAGCGGAAAAACATCTTTATAACCGATGCAGTTCTTAGGTCCAATGAACAGGAATTGTTTCTTATTGTTGATCAAATATTTGACATAGAATTGTACCAAACTGAACGGAGGGTTGCTAACTACAATATCAGACTCTTTCATTACAGCTACACATTGTGGTGATCTAAAGTCACCGTGACTATTGAGCGGAGTTCTGACGCAGACAGTTACGTCTGCATCGTTTCCACCGCTGTATTCAGCTTTTTCAGTAAAAGCCGTTCTGTCGAAATGAGTAGCTACTAACTTTTTCAGCTTTAGTTCAGCAAAATGTGTGTGGAAATAAACCCAAAACTGCGACTTTGTTTCATCGTCGCAGTTACAGTATACTATTTTGTTTTCAAAGTGCTGTCTGTAATTGGACAGCTCTTTTTCTATGTCTTCCAGTCGGGTGTAGAACTCATCGTTCTTGATGCCCTTAGCTCTGTGAAGATTCTGATTCTTGCTCATTATTCTCTAATCCCTCAAATTCTACTGACTTTAAAAGCTGTTTCACCATGCACTGTAAACAATTGGTAACTATGCTATTCCCAGCCATTTCGTAAAGTCTTGACTTGCTGGAAACGGCAGCAGCCTTATGGTAACATTCGTCAGAAAATCCCATTAATCTCCAACACTCCATAGGGGTAAGCTTTCTGATTTTAAAGAGGTATTTGTTATTATTTTCCAATTCGTTATTAGGCTCACAAACATAATTATCTTTCTGAACAGTGGTTAAAGTATTACAAAGACCTTGACTGTTAGCTTCTAAATGTTGTGTAGTAGGTACACCTACGGTTCTGTCACTTGGGTTTTCTGGATTTCTACCCCGACTTGCAACAATAAAAGGATCGACTGTCTCATCCGGCACAACCACTGCTTGTTCATTACCAGAAGTAACTAATGTATGTGCTATGTCTTTTAAAACTCTTCCACGTCTACGGTTCTGTGCGACATATGCGATATCTATTGAGTCCCCGATTCCCGCCATTTTTCTGCCAGATTTGGTTGCTTCTCTCCCAGCAATCAGATTATCTTTCTGTACTGTAGTCAGTGTGTTAGTGCAATCATCCGGACGTGGTTCCAACTCACGCATGTCACTCCATTTAGCATCAATCTCTCCTGCTTCATACTGTTTACGCATTGCTTTACCTTGTTCTGTACGTACAGGACGTAAGCATTTAGCTTCACCTACTACAGGTGTATCAGTGTCAGCAATAGCATACAATGCAGTAGAACCACCGGCAAGACCGCCACCCTGACTTGATAAAGTTACAGCTACACCGTTTGCATCATATACACGGTCACCCTGATGGAACTGTCCGTTCCAGTCGTTCTCTCCGACTCCACCGACTAACTGTGGATTGATCTCAGCTGACGCAGTGTCTGATTTGTTCTCTGCCGATATGCTAATTCGACGTACACGTCGTTTGGCAACCGGCTGTTCCGGTGTAGCAACCATAGATTTCATGATATTGCCGTGCAGTGCTGACACAAGATTGTCTTTTCGAAATTCAAGCTGTTCACCGTCTTCACGGTTTCTGATAGCACAGCCAACAGCATCTTCAGAGTCAACTTCAGCAGGTTCTGCTACTTTAATAACACCCTTGTTTGCTAAAGCACATACAGTAGGTGCTACTCCATCAACATTGTATACAGCTGTACTCTGATGCTCTTTGCCGTCATTTCCGAATACATTGCCGACTTGCTGACAATCAGCAACCGGCTCTACGATTTTAGGCATACGATTACCACCGCTGCATGTATCCATTGTCGGTGCAAGACCTTCAGCATCATAAACACGTCCTGCTTGTGGATTTGGTTCAGTTTCAGTACCGTAAAGCTGTCCTACCTGTTTGATTTCAGCTTCAACACGTCCGTTAGCATCAAATGTCGGAATGTCGTCACTTAGAATGCCATCTGCGGGCACAGCTATTGATTTAGGCTGTTTATAGTCAGTTGATGTCAATGTACCGGTAATACCATTAATATCTAAAACAGCATCACGCTGATGTCCCTTGTTTAAAGAACCAATCTGACGTATACGAGGCTTATACACATCAGTTTCAGCAGAAGTCTGATCCTTTATACGTTTTGCAGCATTCAACTGAGAAGCTACTGCATTGTTGTAGCCATTCTTTGTCCATGTGAACTTTTCAATCATCTTATCCGACAGATAATAAGATTCATCAACGTTCTTTTCGAGCAAGTCAATAAGCCTTAAATGGAGCGGTTCTTTTTCTGGGAACACGTAAGGCTTATGTTCACCTAAAATACTAACTGTAAACACACGCTCACGATTCTGTGGAATACCATAGTCTTTAGCGTTAAGTACCTTGTAATAGCTGCGGTATCCTAAAGCTATCATCTTACGCACGTAATCCATAAAGACGTGCTGAAACTTCGATGATACTAAATTCGGAACATTTTCCCATATTACGACTTTAGGCTTACACTCCGTAACTATACGAATTGTTTCATAAAGTAAGCTGGAACGAGTACCCGATCCTTCTGTACCACCTTTCTGTTTGCCGGCGATACTGAAATCTTGACAATTATGACAAATTGTTGAATTAGCAGTAAAACTGTGTGAATTTTCTACTTCTATATCATAAACGTTTTCTTGTGTATTTAGAGGTTCTATCTTACGTATTGGATACCATAAATAGCCGTCCTCGTAGAACATAGAACGTTTAGTAACATCTTCTTCACGTCTGTATGTAAGCTGATATGAATCATGCTGATTTACAACACGTCCTTCTATAACATGGGTTTTCGGACGTTCAGTCTTATAAATAGAACACGGCAAATGATATGCTTTTGCTATCAATTGTGCTATACCATACATAAGTTCTCTGCTGGTTGACGTTGCTTTAAAGGTATCATGGGTACAACAACCGTCCGATTCGAAATAACCGGCTAACAGACTCTTTATTAAGTCAACAGGCATGTCAAACACAAAACCGGGAATAAACTTATTAGATGCACTATGTCCAAACTGAGCACAGAATGCTCCTAATTCTCGGTTAGCAAACTGAAATTTATCTGTAGTACGGTCATGCACTAAAGTATAATGATACTTTTCTGATATCTTAGTAGCAAACGCATCCGCTTTGTCCTTAGCACAACAAATAATGATGCCAGAAATGTTACCACCTCGATTATTGCGTACACGTGTCCAACCGTCACCTAAGTATCTGCCAACTAAATACCAAAGATTCTCGTCTTCCATATTTAATTCTTTCTTAATATAGGTATTAGTCCAGCGTTTACATTCAATTCCATGCCAATCAGGTATAATGTTGTTCTGATTAATTGCAACACCTACCCAGTCAGTAGTAGTGAGATCTTTTACTTCTTTCCATTCAGGTGATTTCCAATTACGCTGTACAGTACGTTTACCATCTTCCTTAGTTGGATAAGTCTGATACATTGTACGTACCCAAAAGCGATGATTTGATGTAGTTTTAATCTCATCCATATTAGATGTAACAAGTCTGATTATGTCTTTTTTACCATTATCAAAAAAGTTCACAACTTTTTCATAAGTGTTTTCATGAGTGAGTACATAATCACCAACTTCAACATCAATGATTTTCTTATAACCGTCCTTAGTCAGCACAAGTGCATCCGCAGTAAAGCACGGAGAACCGTGCATAATTACGTCAATATTGGAATATTTGTCACCAATTGCGTGAAACTGAGTAATATCCTGTGGAGGAAAATCAGTACCGTTAATAGCATTGTATGCTTTCACGGAATACGGGTTTATCTCAACATAATCTACGATATTAATAGGCAAATCAAGTGATTTAACAGCCTGTGTAAATGCACCAATACCACCGAATAACTCTATAACATTTAAAGCCATTATTTTATATTTCCTTTCTGTTTTTCAATTAAAGTGTTAACCCATGTGCCCCATTGATCAGCCATAGCTTCAGCAATACCCGGAGCGGTTTTGCTCCGCTGTTTGCCGTCATGCGATCCGACACCTCTGCAAAAATCAGCAGACATTGAAGTTACTCTGCCATCTTTCTTAGTATATGTAATCAGCTCCGGCTTAACTATATTAGTCGGACATAATGCTGGTAATTCCTTAAGCCAGTAACATGTTTTCTTTCTTGTTTTACTGCCGAAATAATGCGGAGAAACAACCTGATAGTTCTTCAAAGGCAACGGATATTTTTCCCACAAATCCGGAAACCATGTTTTGATGTATTCCTCACCGTTCATAATATTCATTGGATTTTCCACGCATATATGCGGACAGTCAGCTTGTATAAACTTCATGAAAAACTCAATAGCTTCTCGCTGTCTGCCGTCAGCACGTTTCTTCTCAAAATGCCTTGCACCAGATAACGAGAGGTGAGTACAGGGCGGATGGGAAATTATTATATCCCATTTTCCGTCAATTTTATGCTTATCACCGTTCTGAGTTACAAACTCACAGTTGCCGTTCAAATATGGCAATACATCACCGTGGATATGCCATTCTGGATGTCCACCGGAACATTCCTGTATATCAGCTGAAAAAGCCGTAAATCCTCGTTCTCGAAAAGCAATACAGACTCGTTGTGATTCTTCACAGGCTACAAGTACGTTCACTCATTTAATCCCCCTTCATTTTTTTAAAGATTCAGATAATTATATTATAACATACATTCTCAAAAAATTCGAAGATAATCTTGCACAATTACAAGATTATCTTCTTTTTCAACAGCTCTTTCCGATAACTGTCAAACAGTTCCTCGCACAGCATTACGTTGTATTTATCAGCTTTCATATCAGCTTCCGTCAAAAACAGATGCATCCGTTCCAGTCTGCTCTTGCCGGTCTCTGACGGCTTTTTATCAGTCAGCCTGTACACGTCGTAATAGCCGTAAGGAGGCTCAAACCTATTAAACACTATCTTCCAGTAACCGTTCATGTTATGCCAGTATATCGGCAAGTTATTGTAAACTCTTTCTCGAATAAGTTGCCGATAACAAGCATTACGTAACAGCTGCAAATCTTTAAACTGCTTTATACAGCCGTTACTTCTGTCCAGCTTATGTATGTAAGCTACAATATCAGTGTAATTACTGATAATCTGTTGCATGCGTGTCCAGTCTTTAACCTTATCACCGTTGATGTGATACACGTCAAATTCCAACTGTGACCGTGTTTTACGATCGTACAGAATAAAGCCGTCTATAAACACACACTGATTATCGGTAAGCCATTGATAAGCGTCCAAACCGCTTATGTACGACGTCAGCAAATCAATACGCTCGGCAAGTGCCTGTATGTACAGCATGCTTGGTATTTCCATATAGAGGTCACCTCTTGCGTTTGATTAATAAGCGCGAATATGTAATTTTAGGCTGCCCGTTTTTAATGATAACCGCAGATACATTTAAATCATTCCAATTTGGATAGTCACTTGGTTTATAAATCTTAGAACGTAAAGACATGTCAGCTGCACCTCTCTGAGTTATTCCAATTACATCAAACTGATTATAATTTAGCTGTCGTAAAAAAGAAATAGGCACTCCCATCATTCCATAATAATTATCAGGAATATCTGTTACTTTAGTCACTTCAATAGCATCATAATTATCATACATCGGATACTTAGTTATGTCATAATCAGCAGTAAATTGATAGATCGGTTTTTCAATATCCGGTAATATGGTAGTATACCAACCGGCTACTTGATCCACTATCTGTCCATTTGTATTAACAAACTGCATGATATTCCGATGTGCTGTTTCATGTGCATTCACACCGCAAAACAGTTGTTTCGTTTTGATCAAAGGAAATACTTGTTTGAATCCTATCAAAATCTGTGGAGCAATAATTATAAAGTCCTTATTGTATTTGTTAAGATAAATAATAAACTGTTGCATAAGAGAAAACGGTGGGTTCGTAACAACAATATCAGCTGCTTTCATAATAGCCATACACTGCGGTGACCTGAAATCTCCATGACTATTGAGTGGTGCTACGACCGCTGACGTTATATCATTGTCGTTCTCACCGTAGTAATCATACCGATTCACAAAAGCAGTTTTATCGTAATACGTAACTGTCAATTGTTTAAGTCCGAGTTCATTGAAATGCACATGAAAGTATTCCCAAAATTTTGAGAATTTTGGATTATCGCAGTTACAGTATATATGTTTACCTTTAAGATGTTGCTTGTAGTGTGCAAGTTCTAATTCAATATCAGACAACTGAGTGTAAAACTCATCATTCTTTACTTTCTGTGCTTTGTGTAGATGTAATACTCCCATATTTTACACTCCAAACTGCTTGATAGTTGTACCTGTAAGCCACTGATAAGCGTCCAGATTGCTTATATACGATGTCAACAAATCAATGCGTTCTGCAAGTGCTTGTATATATAGCATGCTTGGTATTTCCATGATTGCTCACCGCTTTCTTTTTATTAACAGTCGGTCAAACGTGATTTTCGGCTGATTGTTTTCAAGCAAAACCGCCGATGAATTTAAATCACCATAATTTGGATAGTCACGTACTGTATATATCTTAGTACGCAACGACATATCAGCCGCACCTCGTTTTGTAATATCAATAAGTTCAAACTGATCATAATTCATCTGTTTCAAAAATGATAAGGGAACACCCATTATTCCATAGTATTTATCAGGAAGCAATGCTGTTTTATTTACATCAACTGCATCATAATTATCATACTTCGGATGCAAATCCACATTATAATCAACTGTAAATTGATATATAGATTTTTTCACATCGGCCTGTAGTGTAGTAAACCACCATGCAGGAACACGCTGTACCGTACCATCGCAAGTCATGAACAGCATGTCATTTGTCTGCATAGAGTTCACACCGCAGAACAGTCTTTTACTTTTGATTTGTGGAAACACTTCTTTGTAAGATACAACATGAAGCGGTCCTATAAAGATGTAATCAGTCGCATACTTATTAAGATATACAACAAACTGCTGCATCAAACTAAAAGGCGGATTTGTGATTACTATATCAGCCTCTTTCATAATCGCAGTACATTGCGGTGATCTGAAATCACCGTGACTGTTAAGCGGTGTCTGTACCGATGATGTAATATCAGCATCTGCATTTCCATAATAATCAAAACGATTCACAAACTGTGTTTTATCAAAATAAGTAGCAGTCAGCTGCCTTAAACCCAGTGTTGCAAAATTCACATGAAAATACTCCCAAAATTTTGAAAAGTATGGGTTGTCACAATTACAGTATATATGTTTATTTCTGAAATGTTGTTTGTAATGATATAACTCTGTTACTATATCATCTAATCGGGTGTAGAACTCATCATTCTTAACACCTTTAGCTTTGTTCAGCTTTTGTACACCCATAACTTACACCCCAAACTGCTTAATTGTTGTGCCGGTAAGTCCTTTGTCTACCAAGAATCCTTGCGGTATGCTGTCTATAACTTCCTGTACGTGCGTTATGATGCCAACCGTTGATATGTTTTTAAGTCCATTGAGTGTACTTAATACTCTATTAAGTGACTCCTGATCTAATGTTCCCATGCCCTCATCCACATAGAGCATATCTATATCTAAGCCACCAAAAAGTGAATTAATCGAACTCATCAACCCTAAACTAAGACTCAAACTCAGGATAAACAACTCACCGCCTGAATACGTCTGTGCCGGACGTGCCTTGCCAGACAGCTTGTCAAGTATTGATATTTCCAAACCACCCTGTGATCTGCCAGCACTTTCCCATTTAATATTTAAGACAAACTGATTATTAGATAATGTAGAAAGGTATCTGTTACTTGTATCTAAGATCCATTCAAGCTGTCGATGCAGTACAAAGTTTTCTAGAGATAATTTAGCTGGATTTTTACCGCTTATCTGCTCGTATATATACTTATACTCTTTGTGTTTCGGCAGCAGTTCAGCTTTTTTAGCTTTGATTTCTTCAACATCAGCTATCAACTTTCGGTCATTAGCAATAGCATTATCAGTACCAGCTATAGTACGTACAAGTCCTGTAATACCTGCATTAAGCTGATTAATACGAGTTTGACATTCTAATTCAGTTATGTCAGAAACTTTCTCCGGTGCTTCTACAGCATTGAGTCTTCTCAACTCAGAATTGAACCGCTCCGTCTCTGCTGCATACTTAGCTTGATTACGTTCGTAGTCTTCGACAGCTTGTCTGTACTCAAGTCCGTCTTTAACAGTTTCCGGATCAAGCGGTATGCCGTCTTTTTCAGCTTCGGACTTTTTAAGTTCGACAGTATGTTTCCAAGAGTCAATTTTTGATCTGATAGACACTATCTTAGCTTCTGCTTGCTTGTATTTATCATACTCAGCTTTAAGGTTATTATATTCTGTTTCAGCTGTTTCAAGTTCAATCGACAAAGTTCTGCTATCTAAACTCTTGAATTCACGCAATTCCGTCAATGCGGCTTTAATATTATCAGCTGTTGCATCCTGTAACTGATGTTTAGCGTTCAAACTATTCAGCTGTGTGTTTAATTCATTCAGCTGTTTCTGTAGCTTATTCAGTTCAGTTTTAATAGCAGTTGCCGTCATATCAATATCACATTCCGGCTTTGCCATAAGCGGATGTTCTTTCATCCACATCTCAACAGCTTGTTTATTAGCCTGCTTTTCTGTAAACCAATCAAACGACACATCCGGTGCCTTTATATTAGTATCAGTTAGATAAGCAGTACCGCAGATTGGACAGGTACCCTTTTCGCATATCTGTAACAAGTGTGTTTTTAAACTTTCAACATATTCCGGCTTTGCCTTATCTAACTGTGCCGTAAGCATTGCAAGTGTGCTTTCATGATCTTTATACGCTTTCTCATGTTTAGTATACTCGACTAAATCACGCTCAAACTGTTCACGTATTGGCAATTTAGTATTTAAAGCGTCACCTGTTTTCTGTACATCCGCTATCTGCTTTTCAGTTTCTGCGATTTTAGCTTCAACGTCTTTATATTCGATAGCTAAATAACCAAGCGACTGCTCTTTTTCTTCATACTCATAAGCACCATCAAACTGTCGCTTTAACTCTGTCGCTTTAGTTCTAAGCTTGTCTACATCATCAGCTGATACTTCCTTGCAGGAGACATCCCAAAGTTCTTGTTGTAACGTCTTGATTTCTGATTCAGCACTTTCAAGTGACTGTTTTAAAGCTACAGCTTTGTCGTACAGTTTAATAGACGCACTGTACTGCTCATACAGAGCCTTGTGCTCTGCTATAGTATCAACATGTTCCCTCTGCTGTTCCAGCTGTTTAAGTTGATTCTGAGCGGTTGTATACAGATGTAATAACCGATTGTATTCCTGTAACTTCGGCTGTAATTCCTGATATGTCTGTAAATCATTCTGATACCGTTTAAGTTGATCCTCATTAGCCTGCTTAGACGACTCAGCAAGTTCGATACGACTTTTAATCGTATCTATGGTATCTCCATGCAGGTAAGCCTGTTCAAGCTGAATAAGACTGTCTATGTCGGATTTAAGGCTATCTTGTTTTTCTTTCAATTTCTGTTCAAGATCTCTAAAAAGCTGTGTATCAAACACATTACGTAACAAAACCGCTCTGTCTTTGGAATCAGCTAACAGGAACTTACTGAAGTTACCCTGTTCCAGCATGACCATCTGATCAAACTGCTTGCTGTTAAGTCCTACGACTTTTTCTATAGCATTGTTACCTTCTCTGATTTTATCAAAAATCATATCCGGTGTGTGAAATTTAAGAGTAGTAGTGCCGCTTTTAGACATTGTACGTACTATCTTATAATTAACATCTTGCTGCTCAAATGTGAGTTCTACTTTAAGATCTTCCTTTTCACCAGCATAATCGCTGTAAATAGCCTTGCTGATGGTGCTGTTAGCAGCACGCTGCTGATTAAGTGTGACTCCGTACAATGCCCAGTGTATAGCATCTAGCATCGTGGACTTTCCAGAACCAGTAGGTCCGGAAATCAAGAATACACCCGGTTTAAATTTAGTAAAGTCAAGATTAGCGTCTTTAATACTAATAAAATTTTTAATTTTAAGAGTTAGTAACTTCATGTATGACCTCCTCAATCAGTGCTTTCTGTTCCGCAGTAAACTCTGGTATTTCAATCTGCTGACAAAAACTATCAATAGCTTCCGTAAATGATGCAAACTGCTCCATCGGCTTGTTTAGATCAGCTTCCCATGTGTCTTTAACACCAGCAGTTACAGTAACAAGATTTTTAAAATGAGCTTTCAACTCAGTAATCGCAAATTCCGGTGTCAGTGTCTCATCTATTAATTCAACCTTTACAAACGCACCTGTATCTTTCTGAGACAGACAATGCTGCAAGTTACCCTTAATCACTTGTAAATCATGCAGTATAGTAATCGGATAGTCTTCATAAGTATAAGTGCCGTCAGGCTGTATATCCCAGACACGCACATCATACGAGTAAGAATCGCCGAAAGCATACGGCAATAAGCTACCACAGTAATACACGTTAGTTCCGACTTTCTGTTTTTTATGTATATGTGCGGCTAAGACAAGTGGAAAATCTGCTACATCTTTTAACAGTACCGCATCATCAAAAAAGGTAAGTGCTTCTGATTTACCGGTAGTGCACTTTTCAACTGACTGGTGTATTGTTAATACCGTGTGTGCCTTATCCTGTACATTTTCCAAATAAGCGTTAAATGCATTAGAATAACTGTCAAAAACCTTGTTAAATCTCATTTCAGCCGTTACAGGCTTTACAAAAGACAGAAAACACAATTTAACATCATCAACTACTGTTGTCATCACATCTTCGATAATGTCAATCTCCGGACGTAAAAAACTGCTGAAAAGCATCAGACGACGTGTTGAGTCATGGTTGCCGACAGTGATCCAGCAGTGCAAATTACGCTGTTTACATGCTTCTCTAACCTTACTTGCAAATTCAAGAAATAATTCTTGTGCTTCCAAGGACGGATTTGCACTATCAAACACGTCACCGGCTATTATAAGATTAGCTTGCTGTGCGTGCATCAAATCAACTATCTGATTAAGTACGTGACGCTGGTCCTCAATAATGCTGTGCTTATGAAAAGTCTTGCCTATATGCAGGTCACCTATATGTATTAGTTTCAAAATTCTGATTCCTCCAATTTTAAACTTGTTTCACGTAGCACCGTATAGATTTACGATTTTCATCTTTTCTAACTACACTAGTTACACCATACCGACTACATATCCGTTTCGCAAATAATTGCAACGACACACCACCACAATTACGGGAGGCACAATAAGTGATATAGTTATTATAATAATCTGATATCGGAGTTAATGTTCCAAGTAACGATTCACCTGTTTCTTTCCACCACACGTCTAACAAATCACCACATGCATATGTAATCGCACCTTTATCGGTTCCTAACCAAGTTAATTTATTTTTAACTAAGTTATACACAACTGTATCGGACATCGCACTATAGTTTGTTTTTACAGGAAGCAATACATACTTGGTACCCACAACGTTATCATAATAATCCAGTGTAAACACCGATTTCCAATTACCATGCATAGCCGTAGATCCATATATATTAGCCAAAGGTGTGCTAAATACACCACCAAAGTCATTAAGAATAGGCTTTTCCTCATAAACCTGTCCATCTAAACCGATTGTCATCAAAGCACTACAGTGTGTTCCACGCACCATTTGTAATATTGTATTTGCAGCTCTCCAACTCATAATATCATCCCATAATATCGTAGGTGATCCAACAAACAAATCAAAAGAATCAAGCACTAAAAATTGGGGTGCATAATCATCAATTAAATTTTGCAAATATACTATTCGATCATCATAAGTAAGAGAATCCAAATATTCATATCCAATCACCCGAATATTCGCTAAATTACCTTTATTAATTTTAATCCACTGAGTTATCTGCGTTGAAAAATGTCGGGTTGATAGATATAATACTCTGCGGGAGATTTCATCTGTTTCTCCCGGTAATGGGATTCCTGCTGATATGGAAGCTGCAATTGCACAACATACCGGTGTTATTGGTATGTAATTAGCAGCATACACTACTGCACACTCCCCTATCGGCAATAATGGAGTCCAAATACATTCCACACTACAGGGTGCTAAACTCATAAATATCACTCCTTAAAATAAGTATAACATATTACTTTGAAAAATTCGAAGATAATTGCTTGCCTAATAACTGATCGTTCCAATCTTTATATACAGATTTTACAGGAATTCTAACGGCATTTGTATATTTTTGAAGCACGCAGTCAGAAATTTCATTACCACGATCATCATTATCAAACGCAATATAAATTTTCGCATTGGGATAACGTTTATGGTAGTCATCGATTAAATTATATTTAACTCCTAATAATGCTACTAACAAACATGTTTGCAGACGACCACGAAACATCTGATAAAAAGACATCAAATCAATAACAGCTTCAAAAAATATAATTCCTTTTATCGGAGTGCCTACAGTCAACTCTACACCGTGTCCTCTATGTTCCCCTGATATACGCTGGAACCTACTATATGTTCCCCTTAATCCCACACCACATATACAGGCATCATCATCATAAATTGGAAACACACAATTATTCATCGAATCTTGATATAACTTGTGTTCATCGATAAAGCGTTTAACAATATCATACGCAATACCACGCTGTTTACATAAATAAGCAACTACTCTGCGATAATCATTAACAATACACCTATCTAAAATTTGTGTAGGCATTTCAGAACGTTTTCTATCCGGTGTTTCACCCAGTAGCATAAACACTGCTTCAGGAAAAGTAATTGAATTCCCATGCATAATATTTTCATAAGTCATTACGAAATCAATAGCTTTACCTCCGATTTGACGACTATGCCAGTAAAACTGCCACGGATTATTACTGTCAATACAGCAGCTATCATGTTCCTCTAATATATAGGACTTACCGCTTTTTTTAAGAATGATGCCTTGTTGTGCACAATAATCGATTAAATTTACATGATTTGCTGTATCACGCATAGATTCTGATATTAATCCCATAATTACGTTACTTCCTCCTTAAAAGTATGTGTATACATATACCGTGTATATGCAATAGCATCTGCTGAACCCTTACCAAATAAATAAGGATTTCCTTGATATAAAGTTGCATCAATGCGACGAAACACATCATGCTTAGCAAAATCAATTAAATATTGATCAACATCCACAACCGTAACAGCTGCTAAGCGTGCAATTAATTGTTTCATAGTATCAGACATTAATAATAACTGTCCACCTGCAAACTGATTTGGATCAGCATACGTCATAAACTTCCAACACAAAATAAGTACCGGACTGATTTCAACCGGTAGCGTGTAGGGTTCAAACAATTTAATATATTCCGGTTCTTTATCAATCATTAACAACTGCCTCCGTTTCTATTGATGATTCGCTTACGGTCTCAGAAGCATCTTTAAATTGATTTTTTACTTGTTTTATATCTAACCAAGCACCCTTACCTAAAATACACGCATTTACTTGATACCTGCCTGTACACACTCGTTTTAATATATGTGATTTAGTCATTTCCTGAATTGTATGTTCTACTCTGCTAAAACTAATATTTAATTTAGTAGCTATTCGCATTTTTAAGCACTTATCAATAATGACATACATACCCCCAAAATCATCATCAGCGTCTGCATATTTTATATAAGGCAGTAATGCAAAAAACAATCCCGGTAATCCATTCTGTAATGCCGGTACATAGTCTAAACAATCTGTATACCACTTTACATAACTTGGATCTTTTGAATAATAAAAAGATGCATCTATCTCTTTTACTTCACCAGTTTCTTCACTTGCTACAATTCGCATCTTATTGGCTCTTGCAAGTTCATTCTCATACTTCTTTAATTGATCTAAACTCATTCGTAATAGTTTCACCTCAATTTCCCAAAATTTCAAAAACACTGATAATCGTTCCTATATGGAAAACTCTATCATAATTACAAAATCATAGTCAAGGACTGTCGAAATTCAGCAGTATTACTGTCGAAATTCAGCAGTATTACTGTCGAAATTCAGCAGTCCAAACATTGGCAATCAACGTATTTACGTGGTTTACAGACTACGTTTACAGTCTATTATATTAGAGCGTTTTCGTAGGCAACTATCACATGCAGATTTTTCGATTATTTAAAAGCTGAAGATGTTACATTAAGATTAGTAGTTGTTTATGCTAACGTTTGTCGTAACACCTACGTACTAACCACCGACCAACCCATTCCGCAACTTCGTAGGTGACTACACCGTTGCCTATTGGAAAAAAGTATACCGCCTATACTCGTGGGTTGTGTTGGTTGATCCCCAAGTAAGTGACGGAACCTCTATAGGCGTTTAGATTTTTTTCCAATAGGCTTTTGTGCCATCACTTTTGAAAGTTAGTTGACGTATAAAGGATACCGTTAATTTTAGGGTTTTCAAATGTTTCTGGTATATATATCGGATTTATTTGATATTGTTTTGATAGCTTTTTCATTAAGATAGTTGGCTGTTCCAATTGTAATTTAGTTAAAATTCTTGAGATTGTTGTTATAGGTATACCTGTGTCTTTATGTATCTCAATAGGTGATAATACTACTAATCCATTTTCATTAGTGTGTTTAATAATGTAGTTTATTATTTTTAGTTGTGATGTATTATGTAAAGTACGGTTAATTAAATTTTGTTGTAAATTCCATTGTTGTAGTGTTAAATCTTGTGGAATTGTAACACATTGGGTGAGTAATGTTTGATCAGTTTCTTTTTCAACAATGTATTTTGTGTTTTCTATCATATTTCTTTAGTCCTTTCCTCTGTTTAAGCTTGAGTGCTATTATGACTACACCAATAATGGTTTTTATTATACTACAATACTTTAAAATTGTCAAGTGTATTTTTTATAATTTTAGCAATCGTAGTTTGATTTTACGTAATCCACGAGTGATGAAATTCAAAAACTATAATATAATTTATTGATTCTACACTACAGCATATTTAAATATTTTAGGAATAACTATTGCTATTTTGATGATATTTTCAATTTGTATATAATTACATATTTAGAAATTTGTAGTTAGTGACTGCTGAAGAACAGCAGTCGTTATTTAGAAAATCAACATTATTTATGGTATTTGTATTAAAGTTGGTATCATTTTTGATACTAAGTACCCCCAATTTTGACGGTAGGATATTCATTTATCAATAAATAAAAGCCTACTCAGAATCACTATTCCAAGTAGGCTTTTACTATTATTTAGTTTCTTTATCTTTTTTAGCTCGTTTTGGTTTAACTAAAGTCTTTCTTGCTTCATTAAGACACTTCCAACTACAACACAACACATAATGTGTATTATGACTGTCATCTCTGTAGCTGCTGAACTTATAAGCATATGTAGATGGAGAACATATTATCGGAAGATAGAATTGTTTATTACAAATAGGACAATTGTAATAACCAGCTTTGCTATCTTCATATCTTGCATCATTATTCATCCTGTAGCGATTACTAATCATAATTCTCAAATCCCCCTATAAATTAATCAGTAAATCCAACAATCAGCTCTTGTAGTGCCTTCATATCCAAATGGACAAGCAGAACTACTCCATACAAAAACATCAATAGTTCCGTAGGCTCCGCAACAATCATCAACCCAGTAATTTCCATTCATGCAAGGATATGACGGAAATTCTAAATATACGGTAGTACGTCCATTACGGTCATACCCGTATGATTCCTGTATCGTTCGGCACGCTACTGAACCACGAATGCCGTCATTATAATCTCCATACCCTCTAAGAGTACGTCCAGATCCACCACAAACTCCCGGATAATAAGCTGTTTCCGGGTAATAAGTCATGTAGAAATTACCTAAATAGATCTTATCACCGCTGTCAACTGTCGGTGCTTGATACTCAATATGATCACCAATTTCCGGATTACACTCTGTACAGATACGTGTTTCAAGATCAGAGAAATCATCACATCGGTACGCATCATCTTTGTTCCATCTGCATGTTGATCTATGAGCATATTTAGTGCTCGGTTTGTACACTACATATTCTTCAGTTACTATAGCCTCTGTTTCCGTAACAGTCGGTGTTGTTTCAGCTGTAGTAACTACAGCTGTTTCAGTTGCAGTTGTTGTAACAGCCTGTGATGTCGGTGTTTCGCTGTTACTTTCATTATATTTCGTGTCTTCTACTTTGATTTCCATTTCCGAAGGCTGTGCAGCTACAACATCCTGCACGTTATCTTGTACGCTATCCTGACTGTTAATCTCTTCATGCTTTCCAGCTTCTGTTTCAGCTGTAATAGTACCAACGGCTGTAGAGCCGTCTGTGACGTTCGTTAATGCCCCTGTAGTATCAAGGGTAGTAACTGTACTAACTTTGCTGCTGACAGTGGTTGTAGAGCTTGTCAGAGCGGTTGTCGTCGATGCAGTTATTTCTGCTGTAGTTGATTCTGTAAATTCGACTTGTTCGTATGTTTCATTGATTGGTCCGCAAGCACCTAAAATAATTGCCAAACTAAGTATACAGGTACTCGTTATGATTTTTGAGTTCATATAAATCTTTCCTTTCACTGAACAGATTTTTACAAATCTGCTCTTTTTTCGTTTGTGGTTTCTGCGTATGTCAGCTATTATAACAGCTGTTTTTGAAAAAGTCGAATTTAAATGTGATTTTATATTTTAGAATTTGTAATTTCCAAAGTAAGTTCAACTGAAAATTTGCACAATTTCAACAAGTGCAATTTGTATAGTATTTTAAGAATACAAAAATTGATGTTAAATTCCCAAACAATACTAAAACCGCTCAGAAAAGAAAAATGCACAAGATTGTGAATAAAATCTTGTGCATTATTTTGTTATTTTATATTAGGATATTTTAGTAGTTCACACTATATAATGTTAATTATTTTACAGAATATGTTAGCTAATATTAGGATTAACAGTACCACCCTGTGCTGATCTTTGGTCAGCATAATAAGTCATACGTCCAGTACCGTAAGGTATCCACGAAGACGGTGAATCATATATCCATCGTGCATCTACTATACCGGCAGCATACCAGTTCTCATGGAATTCACCGTCCTGTGGACAGCCGGTGCCACTGTTATTACCTGTCGGTGTACCTCCGGCTATAATACGCATCTTATCATAATCGTCCATATCAGATGAGTAGCCGGTCATCTTACCACCATATTTAATCATATTATAGAAGTTGTTCAAACCTGTGTCAGAACCGTCAGCGTGTACTTTAGCAAGCAACCCGCTCTCGCTGTACAACTCACCGAATGACCATATTCCGGTTTCCGGGTCAAGCAGAGCACGTCCTTCATCAGTCAGATTGTGTGAAAATCGTTTATAATATCCGAGCATTAAATAAGTACGGAAAATACGTGCATAGAGCCATCCTACTGGATTATCACCGTACTCTGACAGACTGATGCCGTACATAATACCAAGTCCGATGTTCTGTTCAATAGTAGCGACAGTTGGAAGTGTGCCCATGTACGTGTCTGAAAGGTCCAGTGTGACGTACTCAATAAAGTTAGACGGAGTAAAGCGTGTGTCAACATCCACATCACCCGGAGTTGGTGTCGGACCACCTCCGCTGATAGTGATATCTACTTTTAACTCAGTAACAGGCATTGGATCTTCAACCTGTCCACGTCTAAAGGACACGTTCTGATGATGTAAGTAAACCGGCTTGTCGTTGACACAGAACTGTCCCTGTATAGCTTTAATTTCTACATGTTCTATAGTATTGGTATCACTCAGTTCCGGAACATAATAAGTCGAGCCGGCTTCGAGCAGCAACAGTGTTCCGAGTTTACATCTGACCTGATTAACTGTACTCATCCTTGACAGCATAACACGTTCAATTTCAGTGTCTGAATTAATAGTTACTGTAGAATGTCTGATTTCAAGTGTATCGACTTTACAGCTGTCATCTTTAAAAAAGACGAACGGACAGTTGTCAATAATTACGGTATTACAATCGAGTTTATTAAGCTGAATGACAGCATTACAATTTCGGAATATCAGAATATCTGAATTTGAATCAACTGTTAAAAGTCCGTTGTAAAAGCCTTCGAATACTCTGTTACGTTTGTCTACTATCTTAACAGTCAGCTGATCTGTAAGGCATTTTAACATTGACTCTAGTATTCTCTGTGATGGATTAACAAGCTGCTGTGCGGACACTGCACCGGACAGTATACAGTTTGCATCTCCGTACATCAGACCATCGTTGTCTTTGTCTATCATTACTAAGTCCGGTACTCTTGTGTTGTCTGATATGACCCATTTACCCTGAATCTGAATATCGTCTATTGATGCTGCTGTTTCAGACATGTCAGCTGAGTTTTCGTCCAGACTCATGCCTAATTCGGACAATAAATCAGCTATATACTGTAATGAGTAGACCTCATAGACAGCTATGTCAACAGGCTTGCTTAGTATACTTGTAGTTCGGATTATCAGTTTATTCTCTGTTGTTTCAACTTCGTATATATCAGCAATTTCGGGTAACAGATCAGCGTTCAGAAACTCGATGAACGGAATCTTATTAGGATTCAGTTCAATATCCACGCTGTACTCGATAACACCGCTTTTAGTAGTATAGCTGATCAGCTGACCTGTGAACTGTTCGGAATATCTTAACAGTTCATTCAGTGTATTGCTTGCTGTTCTTAATATCCGGTATGGATACAGCAGAGCGGTTTCTATGTTGCTTACTTCACTTATCTTGTATATCATGTTTTTATCCCTCAATATTCAGCTTCCCATTCGCAGTTGACTATCTGCGGTTGTGACGGAGCGTCCGCATTAGCAACCTTAAATCCGATACAGCGTGAATTATATATTAACAATGCGTTGCCGTCATGTTGTAATGTTCCGAGAATGTCAAGTACATTAAAATCGTAAATCGTGTTTTTAGAATGATCGCTTTCCTGAAAATAATTAATACCGGGGATCCATACGGTATCAGCGCACCAGTATGTGCATCCGTATCCGATGTAAGTTATGTTCCTGACATAGCCTCTGCGGTGTCGTACAGTAGAGTTTAACAGCATTGTAAGGCTTTCGATATAATGCGTGTAATTTTCAAGATAAACACAGCTGTTACGCATAATTTTAAGATGCTCAATATTACATGCCTTGCTTTCACTCTCAGCCTGCAGATGTACATCAGGACAGTCTGTGACAGTGATGTAACCGCTCCAGTTTGTAATCAGTATCTGTGATTTAATGTTTCTTAATATCAGATTGCCTTTGCCGGATATCTTCATTACAGGACCTGTCCAGTTCTGCAGGACACGTCTGTAGTTATCGGTTAGCTGAAACTCTATTGACTCGTTGAAAGTGTGCAGCATTGTATCAAGTTCGGTTTGTGTAATGTTTGTATACACTCTCTTAGCTTCCGGCTTTTTAACAGTGTACAGTGAGTCTACCAATGTACCGTTCCTGTCGGTCTTTCTGATTTTGACAAGGTTATTAACAAGTCCCTCCGGACGTGAGTCCGTGACTGCGTGTTCTTTAAGATACTCTATGTCCTTTTTCAGCTTGTCAAAGCTGTTACTGAACTCATCGAGCATATGCTGAATATCAGCAAGCATTGATTCAATCTGATTCAAAGACTGACACCAGTAAATTCTTACCTGCATATCAGTCGGTACTTCTGCTGTAGAATACAGTCTGATTTCGTCATCAAGAACATCAGCAGACGACAAATGAGCTAACGCTCGCCAGTCGTCTGCTGATCTCGGTACAAATTCCAAGAAAGGCACGTGTCCCTCTTTAGGAGTAGTATCAAGCCGGTACACATACATGTCGTTTTCAGACTGAATGTCTTCACTGATCGACACTGTAAAGGACTCACCGCCGAGTATAGCTGTCAGCTTGTCAGCGGGTCGTCTTAATATGCGGTATTCATACAGTAACTGCAAGTCTCTGTTTGAGATCGCACTTATACCATACATTCTGTATCACCTCTAATCTTAGTGAATAATCATGCTCTCATCACCCTCGGTTATATGCACATAGCCTTCGTCAAGAGCGGTTATGTGCAGTGATGGCATTTCGAAATCATGCTGATTATAGTTAAAACCAACAGTACGTCCGTTCATGATATTGATGTTTTCACTCTGAGCGGTATTGTAGCCGTTGATGCACACGTTTCCGAGTATGTCTGTCATGTTAAACTCTGGACAGTTTGCACTTGTAGAGAACGTGCATCCTGCACCGACATAGTTTAGTTTTTTAACTGAGTCAGCTATTGACACATATACAGAGTTGTCAGCAAGGGACAGTTCGTCAATCTCACCCTGAGCACCGACAGCGGTTGTTCTGTAAAGTGATACAGCTTTAACCTTGATATTTGCACTGTCAGCTGTCAGATCTTTAACATGTCTGAAATAGACAAGACTGCAATTATAGAATTTCATCTCAGCTGTTTCCTGACTGCTGTATATGTTAATCGTACTTATAATATCTCTGAACACCCATGAGCCGTTTCCGGATATAAATATAGTGCAGTTCACAAAGCCGTCCAGAACACGATGCATGCCGTCTGTAATGTCTATAATAATATTACCGTTCAGCACTCTCGTAAGTCGTGATAGTAGTTCCTGTGACGGATTTACAAGCCGTCGTTCTGTAAGAGCGGTTGCTATATGATAGCCGGTGTCACGGACACTCATGTTCTCATCATTGTCTGTGTTGCTGAACTCTACTAAATCATCATCTCTGCCGTTGATTACAGCAGCCTGCGGACTCAATTCACCGATTTCATCTCTGATCTGATTAAGATTATCGTACAGTGCTTTAATACCTTCATAGAACAAAGCCAGCGTGCCTGAGATAGCATGTATTGAGTAGACTTCATATATTTTAACTGTAACAGGTTCAGCTAAAGCTGATGTCACTGCGTATAGTGAGTGTGTTTCAGTGTCGTAGTGTATAAAATCAACAAGCTGTTTTAACATGTTCTCATTCTCACACTCGAATTCAAGATATGGTATCTTGTCTTCCGACAGTTCGGCTTCTAATTTATAGCTGTAAAGCTGTTCACCTTTATAGTAAGTGTCAGACTCAGAACCGCTCTGAATCTGACATACTTTTGGTTCAGCATCTGTGTATATTGCTTTCAGCAAATCTGACGGCTGTCTTAATATGCGATAGAGGTACAGCAGGCACGTGTCACGGTTGCTGATCTGATTTAACTCAAGTATCATCTCCGGCATGTCCTCCTTCATCTACGTCACCGCTGTCAGGCTGTACGGTACCTGTACCCTGTTCCGTTATAGCTATGATAGTGTTGTACAGTATTTCCTCTGTAGTTTCCTCAGCATGATAACGTAAGAAAGCCTGTCTGTTTTCTTCGAAATATTTAACTTTCTTGTCCTCACTCATCAGTCTGTATGCGTACTGTTCCTCGTCCCATGAATACGCTGTCGGTGTAAAGTTGAACAAGTATGTGCCTGAGCCTTTAGCTAAGAGCGGATCTATAGCTGATGTAGTGCCGGACGGCACTGCTATTACTCTGAAATGTGTGTCGGTTTTAATAGTAACTGGTTCTGTATATTTGACAGCATGGCTTGATAACATATACTGCCATTTTTCACTGCCGACAACACGCTGATATTCATAAGGTGAACTGCCATCAAGTGTGTAGTATATTTCAGCGTTTTCAGCGTCAGTTGTGATTTCAATTTCCTGTTCAAGATTTAAAAACTCATCTTCTCCGAAAAAGACAGTCGGTGTCGGTGAGAAATATATGCGTTTAGGATCTACAACTGAAACAGTAACTGATGATACAGTACCCCCTCCACCTCCTCCGGAAGTTGGAATAGGTTTAAGAATAGTATCATTATCAAGCCAGTTTCCGTCTATCTGCTTGTGTACATAAGTCTTATCCGGTGACCACCAATAGTTCCATTCATCACCGTCTTTCGGAAAGCCGTCCTGCCAGATGTAAGCATTAGTAATTCCAAAACTGTTCATTTCAGAATCGACAGTAGCTCTTGACGAACCGGGACTGCTGTACCAGAACGGGTATGTTTTCCATTCATTTGTAGATGCACCTATAAGGTAGCTGGTGAGTTCACTGTAATTACAGTAGAAACCTAAAACAGGGAAATTTAATGCACCGAATACTTCTCTGAATAATTCAATCTGACGAACGTTCTCATCCGGGGTAGCTGAAATACCGCATCCGGAAGAACCAGCTGACCTGCCCCATGTTTCAAGATCAAGCCATATACCGATCAGACAGTCATTTGCTGTGATGTTTAAAGTATTGTTCAGCAAGTCTCTCTGTGCTTCAAGCATTGCTTTATAAGCAGCTTCACCGTTAGCTGTGATGTTTTTATTGGAAGCTGAATAAAAACCAACCGGCATGTTCACAGCTTTACATTTAGCTAAATGTCCTGTAACTTTGCTGTCTAATTCATCATTCCACGCAAATCTTAATATTAAACCACCTGTAGTGGAGTCATTACACAATGCCTGCACTGTTTCAGCAGACTGTGCATATGATACGTCGTACACGCACTTATCCGTGTAGAATTCACCGGAGGATTTAAGTTGCGTAATGTATATAATATCCGCACTGCTGACATCAATCTCACAATACGTTACATGTGAACGATCGTCACCACCGTTACCATTGACATATTTAATAGTATTGCCGTTTACCGAAGATATGATTCCGACGTGGTCGAGAGGACGTTCTTCAACAATGTGATTCCAATCGAAGAATATGAACGCACCTCGTTCCGGATGATCAATATCCTGCCATAGTCCGGAGTTTATAAGTTTAGTATGTAAGGGTGTTACAAAAGTATCAAAAATATCATAGTCAAACCGGGCAAGTATGTTAGACATGTACCATGCACACCAGTCACTTGTACCGGGACAGCCGACATCGGCACGTGATTTGTTTATATCTCCCTCTGCGGAAGTTATTAGCTGTTCTGCTGTTGCACTCATTATTCATCACCGTCCTCTAATCCCGGAATCAGATCATAGTATTTCTCTGATTCATAATTCTCATTCAATTCAATATATCCGTGCAAATCTTCACTGTACATGTTTTTACCTGTAGCCGGTGCATCGGCAAGCAGTGCCTGATGGTACCGTCGTAAACGACTGTACGATTCCTGCACGTATGCCGTGGATTCTCTTGTAAATACCGCAGATGCCCTTGTGAGTATTAAAGAATGATCATCTGCGTCTATCAGAACCGCTCTTATATTAATAGGCAACGCATAGTCAGACAGTATCGGAAAGATGTTAGTTGAACGTTCATAGTCATTGACTTCAAAGTCACCTTCCTGTTTTAAATAAGTAGTTCTGCCGTGAATGAGCGGATCTCTGCCGTCGGTTGTAAACAACAACACCGGCTTTTTTGAAAGCTGTAATGAGTAGTCCCATGATATAATTATATCAGTTCTTGTTGTATCTTTCATCTGATACGATTCAGTGTACAGATGTGCATTGCGTGCTTCATACAGTTCCGACGGCTTAAAATAACCCGGATTAACCGGTCGCTTGTTCTCTAATGAATCTGTATTTGACGTGAGCGGATAGCGCAGATTAAATATGATTTCCGGAGGTGGATTAATACGCAGCTTGATGTTCAGTGCTTTAATACTGCCTCCACCACCTCCGCCTCCCGGACCGTAGTCTGTTCCTGATGTATCCTGTATCCATTCCCATGAACATATATCGTTGGACAAGTGATCGGATATAATTTGCGGAGTCCAGCCAGTCGGCTGAGTTGAATTATCAAACTGTGACCATGCATCAATCCAGTTATCAAACGATGTATCTGACATACAGCCGTAATGTACGTGATTACCTCTGCTGTCGCCTGTATTGCCGACATAACCTAATAATGTGCCTTGATTTACAATATCATCAGCATGAACTTCTGGTTGCTGAACCATGTGCATGTATACATGTATTCTATATGTGCTGTCTGGTTTGTCTTCTTTAACACACACGTAATAGCCCATAGTTTCTGAGCTGACCTCATGTGATGTTCTCCACACTGTACCGTAACATGTACTTCTGATAGTAGTACCTTGTGTTGCCGGAAAGTCATATCCTAAGTGTCCGCTGTAGCCACCGTAATAATATGGTGGATTACCGCACCATGTTGATCCTCCGGCCGGTGGTTCAAGTGCTAACTGAAAAAATCGGTACATGGACATCTGAGTACCGTGTGAATCATGAATTATTAATTTATTGTCTGCGGTATATGAGTTACCGCTTGCAGTTATCTGAACGTCAGGCATTGATCCTTCACCTCAATTCTTATATAATTATTATAACATAGCTGATTGCAAAAAAGCGAATATCATGTTTTTGGACTATCAGAAACAGAAACAGCACAACCGCTCGTAACGAGCAACTGTGCTGCCTCTGCATTTTTCTAAGGAATTTTCTATGTCAGTCAAAATGGCAAAAGTGAAGATGTCAGTTATTTTTGTTTATTCTTCTGAATCTTAGCTTCAACTTTAGCTGTGATGTATCCTCTGATATCACCACCGTTGTCGTTGATAAACTGTGTTGTCTTATTGCTGAGGTTGCTGATTATGTAATTTACGCAGTGCTGTAAAGCTTCGTACTGTGCTTCTTTAGTCCATGTTTCTGTGCTCTTAAAAGCACTGACCATAGTCTGTTCGGTGTAATTAATACCGTCGTCAATTGTTTTTTCAACTTCGTCCATAACAGTTTTAATAAGCACACTTTCCGTTTTGGATTTAATGTATCCGATACCCTGTTTGAACAGTGCTATTAAAACCGCACTCAGTAATGTAACTGCTATCTCTACTAACACGTCTAATACTGTTTTTAACATTGTCAATCATTCCTTTCATTCAATGACTGTCCTGCTTGATCTCGTTTCCGATGCTGTCAATCCATGCTGCATCAATAAACTGTACTAATGCGTTGTCATCCATGAGCTTCTTTAAAAGTGTGGCATACAAGCGGTGAACCGCTCCGTTGCCGCCTATTTTAATATACAGTTCCATGTTGTCTTTGAGTTCTGTCAGATCTAACATTACCTGCGGTTTGGCATACTTGTCAAGATTGTCGAGTTCAACAAATATCTGTCTGAGCTGTTCTTTAAGTGTTGTTCTGTATATACGTTTGATAAGATCAAGCTGAAACTCATTGCCGGAACGTTCTTTTTCAAGTGCTTCCTGTTTAGCTTTCTTGCGGTCGTTGACCTCTTTGATAACCTGCCATACGGCAAGCACAAGCTGTCCGGAAAAAAGTACGGACATGAGCGGTACTATGATTTCAATTTTATCCATAAAGTAGTTCACCCCTATATTTTTTGTCTTTATTAATATTATAAGGATTCAGAACAACGTAAAAACGTACATTGTTGGATTGTCTTGTTTCAGACAGTAAAGTAGAAAAGCAAAGCACCTTACTCTGCATTAGAATAAGGTGCTTTGTTGTTTTTAGATTCAAGTGATAGAATTAATAATCCTCACCGTTCTTGTACGCTTCCCATTCATCGAAATCATTCATTCTGAAAATGTAAGCAAGACAGTCAGAAAGTGCATCATTTCCGAGGCTGTATACGATCTGATCATCAAGATTTTCTTTGCCGAAATATTCACATGCAAATTCATAAGCTTCCTGAGCTTCAGATGAATCTACAACCCAGCCGTATGATTCACCGCAGTTAAGTCTGCGACGGCTTGCGTTTGCTCTCATTGTCGGTCTGTTAGCATTTCTGCGTGAGTTTCTATTGATTCTCATGATAAAAATCATTCCTTTCTTTCTTATATAAGAATTTTAAAAGATATCTATATTATTATTATATTAGCGTGTTCAAACAAAAAAAACAATTTATGACATTAAATAGTCATAAGAAAAAGCACCTTACCCTGTGCTGAAATAAGGTGCTTTGCTACAGTTCAATTATAATAGTCGATTAGTAGCCTTGACAGCATAAATCATGATTTTTAAATAATTTTTCTGATCATAACTATCGAACCATTCTAAGACATTCAGAATTAAGCCGTCAGCTGTGTTATACTGAGTATATGTTTCAGCCGAGCTGTTCTGATAGCTCAGATAAGTGTTTTCGCTACTGACCAAATCTTTAGATCTTGCTCTGTATGTTCTGCCGGTTGTGAAATCAACAGGAGCGTTGAGAAGCTTGTTAAGACGACTGTCAAGTCGGTCATTGATGACCGTGAATATGTCCGTGCTATTGTCAGCTTCGAGCATCTGGATGTCTTTAGAACTGAGTACAGCAATCAGCTTTACGCTTTCAGCGGCTGTCATTGTCTTGCAGAAATCTGTCTTAGTCAGTTTAGTCATATATAATCACCCTTCGTAGCATTTACGTTGTTTTCTTTACTGTGATTATATTATAACATGAATTTTCGGAAAATTCGAAGATAATTAAGGAAGTTTTTGACAAACAAAACAGCATACTCATTCCGAAAGTTTGAAGATAATTTGACCCTTCCACACACGACAGAAGGGTCATTTTAATAGTTAATATATTAACTATTATCGGCAAATTTCGCACTTATTAGCTAAGATATTAGCTCTTATTCATTTAGTTCTATCTCATCAAGCTCATACCATTGAGCGGCTTTTATGACAGCATCGGCGTTCTCAAAAGGTAAATTCATATAGTCGATTATGTTCTCATTCGGGAAATAACCGCTGCAATATCTCGGAATTGTTCTGCGTGGAACTATACCTATTTTTTCAGTTTCATTGATACGTGCTGACAGTAACTCCGCATTTTGTAACTCTACCGGCCACCCAGCTCTGTGTATCGCTATAAAGAACTTGATAGCTTCCGGACAGCGATTATCTCCACACACTATTAAAGACACACCGTCGTCATCGTAGTGTACATATAAGTCTACATGCGTAGAGTTACCACCTCTTATTATTTCCCATGGGTGTCCACTTGTACATCCCCGTCTCAGATTCTCATACCACTCATAAAATGCTGTAGTAGAATTCATGTTAATATCACGCAAACCGGCATCTCTGCCGTCTGCGTATTTGTAATAGAGTTCTTTCGGAGTTAAACCGTCACAATCATAACCGCATTCTTTGTATCCGACTGAGCAGAGTGAGTAGAATTCAAAAGCCGACAGACCCGGTACCTTATCACGTTTCGGTGTTTTTAATCGGGCATTGAATTCTGCTATCTGTTCAGCTGTAAACTCAGCTTGTTCAGCTTCTCTCCAATCTGGAAATATGTCATACAGGTCTTTACGTATGATAGTACCTGTACGCTGTTCATACGGCAGCTGTTTACGTACAATGTCCATGTAGTGTCCTGATTTTAAAAGTTCTATAGCTCTGTTTACAGCGTCTAATATCCATTCAGCAAAGTCCTGTACTTTATATGGATGTGATCCGTGCTTCTTTTCTGGGTCAATTTCAAGTACCTGTTTATTGTCAATGACGATTGTTTTATAGTCGTTGTGCTTGTCGTGTACGACAGCTAAACGGTACCATTGAGTCTGTTCCGGAAAAAAGTCATGCCATTCTTTCTCTATATCTTCTGTAGTCTCTCCGTCAGCAAGCCGCTCGGCTAATTCATCGTCGTCGATGTAATCTTTAAATTCACCTCGGTCTGATGTAATCCACAATACACGTACATCCGAGTTTTCAGATGCTGGTTTTATTTGCTGCATTGTGTTTATAATTTTATCTATTAGTGAGTATGTGTCTGCGTCGTATGTAGTGTCATCTCCGTAATCACGGTATGATATTCTACCGAGCATGCTTATGTAATGTGAGATTTGCGGTGATTTTATCATGTGTATACTTCCTTTCTAAGATATGAAAAACAGCACCTATATTACAATTATAGGTGCTTTTTGTTGTGTTGTAAATATGTAAATGCTTATAATTGCTTGCTTCTGTACAGACGTTCTTCGATGCCCCTGTCTGTGCACGTCGTGTAATTAGGATTCAGTGTGTTCGTCAACAGTATATGATTGAACTGCTTTGCAGTAATACTGTAGTCAGTGCGGTTCTGAATCAAGAAATACTTAGTCTTAGTCGGATACAGTTCAACTAAAACTTCATAAGGCTTTGCGATAATTTCAGTAATTGTTGTCCATCGCATACTTTAATAATCCCTTCTATGAGTTAGTCAATCCAAATAGTCTCTTTGCTTGTCTGTATGTAAATACCATCCTTGTCAATGTCAATGCTGAGAATAGGACGGCTGAGTAAATCGGCTCTGTCGTTTTCGGCTATATATTTTAGAATGTCGGAGATAAGATTGGTGAGTGTCATAGTTATTCCCTCCAACTGTCGTAAATTTCAATTGTTGGTACAACCGTATCAGTACCGTCCATTGCACGTGTTAAGATACAATCGTTTGCAACGGTTTTATACACAGTGAGAAGTTGTTCTAAACTATCGATATCGATTTTGTAATCGATACAGTTAGAACCGCTAATGTATGAATGCTTTTCTGATTTGACAGGTATATCGTTCATTCGTAGCTTGTACACATAGTCTGTCATTTTAGTGTCGTCATCTGACGTACATGTTAATTGAAAAATTATGGTTATCTCTCCTCCGTGCACATTCTTTCAAACACATCATCCGGAATCTCGATACTCGGACGCTCCTGTGATATGATTTGTGAGTTTAATATTTTCTCATACAGATAGCCGTCAACATCGTTATTCCAGAAAACAACGAACAGTCCGTTGTCTGTGACTTTATGAATACGTCCGTATTTCTGATGTGTGATATTTAGATCATCGATGTAATTAAATTTGACATATTCTCCGGAATAGTATCGCTGTACAAGTTCATGCCGGTCACAGGTATTTGTCCATATGTCAGCATAATGCATGTAGTGCTGATCGATGTCGCAGTAACTGCTTTCGTTCTTGTTGTACCGATGTATGCAGCTTATGCAAGCTATGTCGTCGTTGTCTGTCTCAAGGAATTCAATGTTCATGCTTTTAATCCTCACAGCAATAAGTCTCTCCATAAGGACTTACCGTATCCGCTGAGATCAGAGTAGTATCTGAGTTCTTTAAGCTGATACTCATCAAGAACTAAAGAACTTTCATCATTGAATGTGAGTTTGTAAGCATCAGTTACGTTACGATTAGTGATGCTTTCCTGTGTATTGTGCATGTATTTGATAGTAGAAATTGTAAGTTTTTTCATAATCAACACCTCCGAATTTGAATATGTTTGTTGTTTTCTTTACTGTAACTATATTATAACATATAATTTCCGAAAATTCGAAGATAATTTAGAAAACTAAAAACGACACAGTTATTTCTCTGTGTCGCTGTTTTTGTGCTTATGTTTGATTACTTTTAAATAGTCAGTTTCTAGCTGATGTGCTTCTGCAATTGCAACAATTGCAGCAATTACGGAAACGATGAGTAAAAATAGTAGTAAAAATTTCATGAGCTGAGTCTGTGCCTTCTTTGTAGAATTATGTGTTATTTTCTGTGTCTGAAATGTCTGTGACATAAATGTTTACGATTCTGTCGTATTGAATATTATGTTGTTCTAAATATTGCAGCAATTGCTGTTTAGATTCCGCTCGGTAGTAGCCTACCGTGTCGTGTCCGTTAGCAATTTTACAACTGATTCTGTATATCTTGTCCATTGTAAGCGTCATTCCTTTCTGTGTGAAATATTCAAAAACCCGGTACGCTATCTATGCAGTACCGGGTTACGCTTGTGAGTTGCAGATTATCAATATCAGCTAATGCCCCAGAGTTTAGAGAATGTGTCAATGCCGACGATACCGTCTTTATCAAGATCGTTATCAGCCTGATATTTTAATACAGCCTTTTCTGTCTTATCTCCAAAATCACCGTCATCACAGGTTGTACCACAACTGTAGCCTTTAGCAAAAAGCAACTGCTGAAGTGATTTTACATCCGGACCTGTCATGCCTTTTCTGAGAGTACGTAATTGTACACCGAATGATGTGATTTTAATAGCGTTGTGGTATACAGACTCACCCTTGCTGTTATATACGTGATAGTCCGGATACTGATTACAGCATGTTTTAGCACTTTCAAGGTTTCGGTAAGCACCTTTCTGTGAAGCTGCATCACCCCAGGATTTACGTACTCTGTACATTTCTGAAGTGTCCGGAGCTGGTGCAGGAGTCGGAGCTGGAGCTGGTGTTGTGCCTTTCATGTATTTCTTTACTAAAGATACGAACTTGCTGTAGTGCGGTAATATATAAGCCGGACAGTACTTAGCCGAATACCAGTGCTGATGTGTATACAGATGATCAATACCGAGTTTGTACTTGTCAAGCAGATAAGCACAAAGACGTGCCGCATTGTCTTCTGATTTCTGATCTGTGTTTGTATAATTAGATGACATGATACATTCAATAGCTATAGTCTTTCTGTTACCCGGACCGTCACCGTCGGCAGCATGCCAGCCTGAGAGTGTTAAAGGTAAGTTCTGCCATGCATCTATATCATCCACATAGAAATGTACTCTGACATCACCCATGTTGCCGTTTACGGTAGCTCTTGTGTACTGTTCAGACGGATGTGTTCCGCTTGCTGTAGATATCCAGTCTGTATTATGAATTGTGACTCCGATGATCTCATTAAGCTCAGCCCACGGCATGTCTATGCCGTTTGGATTGTGCTTTGTCAAAAGGTACTCATTAACAGTAATACCGTTAGCGACATACTTCTTGTCAGCTTGTAAAAATCCCATATTTATCATCCTTTCCAGTTATAGTAGTAAGTTTGATGATGTGCATCTATCTTTATTATAACTGAAAAGAGCTGTATGATTTTTTAGGAATTTTCTTTTACAGTGCTTGTATTATAATCCTCTAAATTCACTGGACCATGTTTTGCACAGTCTTCCCATACTCTATCAAAAAACTCATCAGATTCTGATTCTTGTAGTTGTCGACTATGCTTATTTTGTGGTGAGTTGTTCAGCATATAATCGAATAGATAAGCAATTCCGATCATGCTGCATACAATCTCACAGCCGCTTGCAAAACAGCCGAGAATTTTAAACATATTAATCAGCATAGATAACCCAATCTGCTGGATTATGCAACCGTAAATCACAGCGTTCAAAGCTGCGACAGTAACGACAATTCTCACAATAACGTATATCATCTCTACAATGATTAGCTATCATTTCAATATGTTCAGCTAATATTTTATGATCATCCTTTAACTTGTTTGCTACATCGTGCCATTCATAAACAGGAGTATCAGTTAAACTACAATGCCAATATTCAGGCTTTTCTTCAAAATAAGCTATAGGACATGTTTCACAGCTGTCTTGGCTTTCACAATAAACCTTTAAGCCTATCAGATATTTATTAATGTCATGCTTAGCAGAATCACCTGGCACAGTTGAGCACAGTGCTCTCAGATGTAGCAGGATCAAAAGATACCATGGCTAAACCGCTATCAACCGTATTGCCGTCTGTCTTTAATGTAACTGTGGACGGACAGCCGTAAACAGGTATTGGATCACCTGCAATAACTGGATAGATTTTAGAACCGCTCAGTTTTTCTGAACATGCCGGACATATACAGATTTCAGAATTCTTTCCGTGAGTCCAGTCCTTAGGCATCTGATAATCTGTGTCGTTTCTATAAGCATTGACTGCTTTAGCTTTTTCAACTGTACCGCAAATGTCACATTCACATACGTAAATTTGTTTTATCATATTAAATTTCCTTTCCTAAAACCATGACGGACGTACTCCGGTAGTTTGTGCTACAATGTCATCTAAAATCTGTGCTTCCTGTTCTTGTTCAAGCTTTAGTTGTCTTTTTTCTTCATCTGACATCTGCCCGTAGCGTTCCCAATACTCTTGTCTTTTAGCAATGTCTGCTAAGAATTGTTCAGCGAACTTATTGTTTCTCATCTTTAGCACATTCACTTTCCGGTATGATTTCATATTCATCTACATTAACTTCGATATACATAAGCAATCACCTGTAATTCGTAGTACCGTTCGTCATCTCAGCACCGCACCATGGACATTGCCTTAGTTTGTCTCTAAACAAGTTCTGACAATGCTCACATTCCACAACGGTAGTGCTTAGCCATTGTGACTTCACTGGTTCTGCTTTCACTGCTTTCAGCACACGTTCCGGAGTACTTAGATATTGTTCTCGTGTACAATCCGGACACATGACGATGTCCCGGTTGTAAGCATCTCTAAACCAACTTACCGGCAATGCGTAGCCAGTGTTCGGTACATGTATGTTAATAGGTTCCAGTGTTGCAGTTTTACCGCAGAAATCACATATAGCTGTATGCGTTACAATTATTCCCATTTTAATCACCGTCCTTATTCTTAAATGGTGTTATCGTCTTCGGAGGCTGAACCATTTCACCATTAACTGTTATAGAGTAGCTGAACGGCTTGTTCACTTCTTTCCAACAATCAGGACACAGATAGCCAACTCGTTGATCTATGCCTGGTGCTATATTTTGAGTTATAGGTTGCCAGCCCTCTGGTGTTTTGAGTTCATGATTATTGAACGTCATGGAATAAGCCATCTTGCTACAATAAATACAATGAACTGTACGAACTTTACCTATAACATCGTCCGGATTCTTGCCGTCTATCTTAATTTGTTCTTCCATATTATTTAATTCTCCTTCTTAATTGTGTTCAGTATCTTTGCATCATCGTCAGCAATCTTATTAATTTCCTGTTCGATAGCACGTATCTA
>Ga0326511_10000279_pt1 | contig 42782 bp, 87 predicted proteins | sample 0_2496_0518_D_FD_203701 | JGI IMG/M metagenome (GOLD analysis project Ga0326511, IMG submission 203701) | Bovine rumen microbial communities from UC Davis, California, United States - 0_2496_0518 | ecosystem: Host-associated > Mammals > Digestive system > Stomach > Rumen | place: USA... | reverse complement strand
ACCTTGAGCTTCCGTCCATGGTAGAGCAGAAGGCTAAGCTTGAGATTGCAAAGCAGGCAGCCAAAGCCGAAAAGCGTGCAAAGCGTGCTAAGAAGGCCGACAAGTAAAGTTTATAGGGATTCAGGCGGGACCGGAACGCGTTCCGGTCTCGAAGTGTTTCTATAAACGTCTTATGCCCAAACGGGCAGGAGGGATAATATGACTCATGAGAAATACGCGGTGACGATCGCACAAAAGATGGGACTTCCCAAGGTGCGCCGGCAGTGGATAGGGCTGCAACTATCTGTGTAGTGTCCGGACTTGGCTCTTCCTGCATCGAATCTATGGCAACCTTCACGCGCGCATTTTATACGGTGCGCAAGATTGCAAAGGACTACTTCAGGGGATTGTATACCCTTGAGGAAGCAATTTCTGACATAAAAGGTGTTATGTCGGGGTATGACTACACGCCAACGTCCGACATATTAGAGGACGTGGCGTATGCTTCCGAGAACGAAGCATGGTGGATCCTCTTTGAAGCAATAGGATGATCCACCACACGGGCAGCAGAGTAGCCAGGCTCAAAGTGGGTCCGAGTCCCACGCTGCCACGCGGTGTACGGTTGGCGAGCTTCGCGCCGTTGGCTGTACACCATAACTAGTGTTAGCGCGTGCGTCATCACGCGCCATTTTTGCGCCCAAAAACGGGCTGAGAGGAGAAAAATATGTTTGGATTCAATGGATATTCAGGGTTATCAGCTGCGGATCTTCTCAACAAGTACGGGATCACTCCCGACGTTCTCACATTTGAGCCGCACTACAGCGGTACATGTGAGGTGGCAGACGTTCCAGGGTCACACTACGCCGTATACCATGAAGGGGACAAGTATCAGGTGACACAGGGCAACACCGTGTGTAAGTTCGCCCACGACTTGTCCGTGTATTTTTGATGGAGAGGTGACACCATGGGAAAACAGACTGAGATAAGCATCATGACGCGCAAGGCGCGTATGATGCAGGCTAAAGAGGCAGCATACGTCCAGAGCATCGGCGATGCCGCCGATTATGAGCGCGGGCGTGAAGTCCGCGTTTATGACAGTTTCTCTACCCGCGCAGAAGTCGCGCGCCGTGAGGAATTCGTAGCACGCCGGCGTATGCTCACACCAGTTGAGGACTGGTGTGTACATATGGGTTATCTGAAAAACCCGTACGCAAAGTCCGCGGAACCGACACAGCCCAAAACTCTGTATACGGTGACTTACAAAAGTGGTCGCCGTAAAAGTTTCCACTCTTTGCAGGACGCACGCGCAGAACTTGCCCGTGTTGGGGCAGAAGCAGTAAAGCTGTGGAATGCCAACAACCACAGCTATGAGTATGCCGTATAGGGGGGTGATGAAATGACATACTGTCTGATATTTTGCATTTTCCTGACCGCAGCCTTCATAGGCTGCATAATTGCTGATGCCAGGAATTTGCGTGACCAGTTCAATAAGATGTGGACTGAACATTATGAAACAGTCCACGGGATCACGCAGGAATCTCACGCCAAGGCGCGTGAATTGTACATGCGCCATCCGCTTTTATGATTGTGGCTCTCAATGTGACCATAAACCGCAAAAATCATGAAAGGGGATTCAAAAATGACAAATAAGAGGTTACACGCGCTAGAGCGCGAGTACCATGATCAGTCATGGGAACACGATGATTTCGACAACTGGGTAGAGAAAAATTTCCCTACAGTTGCAATTTATCTCCGCACACCAGATTCACTCGGATTAACTCCTGTTGCCCCGGAAATCTATGATATTCAGGTCATACTGAAAGCGTGGCAGGTAAACCACGCACCAATAGCCTGTAAGGTCACGCGCATAACAAAGACTGGCTTTTCTTATATAACAGAAAATGACCAGGTTGCCGATTTAATCTCGCAGATTTCCCACATTAAAGAAAGGGAAAACAAATGGTGGGATATGGTGGATAACGGAACGGAGAAATACACCGACGAGGTGTATGACACGTTCCTCTCAGAAAGAAAAGAAACAGAACTGCAACTTCTCCAGGCATCACGCGTTTACTATGGTTAATTGCACGACGGTTACCCTCAAACTGTTTTGAGGGTTTCCGTGATGTAATTAAACTTTTACGAAAGGAAAGGAAACGAAAATATGAAAGATATTAAAACAGGATATGAGTATATAAACCTTGCAAACGCAAGGCATAGGGACGTTCCGAGTATGCGTGACTTTAAACGCGCACTTCGTGGTTATGTTCGCGACGTAGACGACTCCGACAACACGCGCAGAATCATCAAATCTGACTACGATGGTTGCATCGAACTCGTCATTCTCGGGACAGATACAGGCGAAACGGAAGCAGAAGCAGATGCTTACTTTCGCGAAACGGAATTTATTCCTATGACGTACTCTGCATATGACTGCACCGGAAGATTGTTTACGGGGTGGTACAAAATCTTTAAAAGAAGAGGGTTATGGATGGCGTACCACGCCATAGAACGTGATGTATAAGGCAGATGTCTGCTCGAACCATCAATTTAATTCCATGACGGTTTGACCTAAGCGAACTGTTTAGGTCACTCCGTGATGCAATTAACAACACTTTCACGATCTATCAAAGTCGTAAGGCAAAGCGAAAGGAGAGAAGCAATATGTATATTGAATCGAATATTAGTGTAAAGGGAGCAACTCCCGAACAAATTAAAGAAATCACGAGTGAGTCAATTTTCTTTTTTGACTCATATAAAAACGATGAAGATAATTATTATCTTCATCATGGGGAAGAAAACCCTTGGGTCACCATCGACATTCATTATGATGATGAAACAACACCAGAAATAATAAGTTCCATAAGGGAACTTGTCGAATATTGCAAAAGACATAATTTAGTCTGCGATGGGTGGATCACCGTTGATCCCGAGCAAGACGATGAAGAATATGTTGAAATTGATATAACAAACAATGTTATATCAATAGAATAAATTAACTAGGAGAAAGGAAAGCAAAATGAAAAAGAACTTTTTAGCAAAAACAAAAAATGGATTCAATGTTTACGTAATCGTAGAAAGCGAGCACATGCTCGCCCACAAAAACGTAAAGGAAACGGAGATCGCGGAAGCGATCTCCTTAATTACATATTCCGAACCGTTTCAAATGGAAATGGTAGATCTGGGACGCATTATTGGACGGGACAACTGCATCACTATAACCGAACAGGATGACATCCGATTCGAGTGTCGCCCAGGCAGAACAACTCTGTCAAAACTCGTCTACGGAAGGGAGCCAGAACCGACAAGCCTTCTGACTGTCGGAATCTGCAAAGATGATGACGGTCTCAACACAGTCTTCACAGCTTTTTACGGAGCAAAAGCGCCAAAGGAACTGGATGATCCTCGACTCAAGCCCGAAGAAAGGGAAGAGGCGGAAAAATTCTGGGCAACACACGCCCTTGTTACAGAGGGTTAATTGCCAGTAGTAATTAACAACTTGCCTAAGCGAATCAGGTAAGGCAACGCAAATGCCTAAGCGAACTGTAAAAGTCGTAAGGCAAAGCGAAGAAAGGAGAGCAAAATGAAAAAAGTCATTATTGGATTCATCGCGGTCATTTCAATGGCTGCCGTCGTATCTGCAGCAGAATATCAACGGGGTCCCCTTGCCACAATTCTATTTGGTGGCACAAACACCGTAACGTGGAATTATAACGGAGAATTCTATGCTAATGAATTAATGGTCGTAGAAGTTTACGACCAAGGGGAGATAGACCTCATGCTCGCGGTCGACTGTAATAATCATCCCTATTACTTCAGAAGTGATGCGGGTGACTGGACAGTAGGCTCCTTCGCGTCGTGCATCATGTACACGAAGGGAACCTCGTACGTAATAGACGACGAGGTTATGTCCGCGAAATATGACCGTCCTGATTTACTCGGTTTCCATGACGATCTGACATAAGCGAAAGCGAAACGCTTATGTCATTTCGTGATGCAATTAAAAATCAAAAATATAAAGGAGGAAATAACTATGTCATCATTCAAAGCCTACAAAAGAGATATCAGACAAGCAGCAATAGATTTGCATTATCATATTTTTGACCCTACCATCCTTGAGAAAATTGATCTCGCAAAAGACGAAAGAGAACTGTCAAACATTATGATGAACACGCGGTACGCAATGATGAAGGAGGGAAGATAATGAGAAAACCGACCGTACATGAGTTGCGCGAAAAGGAACTCAAAGTCTTGATCGCACGCAATCCGGGACTCGGAGACGCCCATGCCAGGAAACTGATGAACAGTTTCTACCGGCTGTGCGGACTGTCATGGAAGAATCTGGAGCTCGAAAACGACGAGCGTATGTGTAACACGCAGTACGCTTGCCGTCAGGGAGAGCGCGAACAGCATTGGTACGAGCGCCTCAATACAGAGTTTAAAAAGGGATACAGCCTTGACCTGAAATACTGTGGTTGTATGCCCGCAATCGGAGTCATTGATAAGGGAAGTGGCGGATTTACGGAAATTGTGGAACGCTTCTTCTATGATTGATTGCATGACGGTTTTACACAAACGGAAACGCTTGTGTGATTCCGCGATGCAATTAACAAAGCAAACGAAAGCGAGGTAAAAAATGAAAGCTGCAATTATCACAATCATTACCACTATGTTACTTATTCTAGCATTCATGCCAGTATAAACGAAAGGAAGGTGTTGACATGAGCGAAAAGAAATTTCAAATCGGGTGGTACATCCTGCCCGAAGATCGTGAATTCACGAACATATTTGAATTCGCGGCATGGTATGAAAGGGTTCTTGTACCTGCTGGCAGATACCCTGCCTATGCAACGAAAATGCAGGGAAATGACGTTGATGGTTTTGTCTATGTCTATATGAACGGAACCATCACGTCAGATTATTTTGCCGCACATTATTGCGGCGTCCCGATCTCGAATTATGACTGTGAAAAGAACAAAGGAAAGGAAGGTAGTCACACGATGTATGCTTATGCGTACAGTGTGGCTAAATCTATTCTTTCAGACTCACCAGAATGGGAACTTCTGCCCGAATTCACAGCTTACGTGAAGACAACAGAAACGGAAGAATGGGGAACGATCACGACAAACGAAATCAGAAGGGAGGTGAAAGCATGTACGAAGAAAGGCGTAGAGAAATGATTGAGGATTATAAGAAGATGTTCAGAAGCTTTACGGATGAGGAACTCGAAGTTCAGATTCAAGCCGTAAACGAACTCAGAAGAGAAAAGGAAACTATTGCCGTCGCAGAAATGAAACTTCAAAGACTGCTCGACTACTGCGAGCGAAACGGATTGTATCTCAAAGACAATAAAATTTACGGAAAGGAGTGGTAATTATGACACCGACGATTGAATACCGCCACTATGCCGGTTACGCACCGGTCAAGTATGCTTGCTACAGCCTTCACCAGGCTGTGGAGTTAGCAAAAGAAATCTTAGAGCGAAGGTACAGTTACGAATACATCCTGATCCGTAACGGAAGGGATGTACTCTGGAGGTTTGATGGCGTCTCGAAGAAGCAGGCGGAAAACTTCTTCGCAGACGTCTGCGGAACCTTCCATACAAACGGAAGTGACGCGACAGTTTCTGCAAAAACGGTGGCAACCCGAATGGGTATCACGGAACGGAAAGCAAAGAAATATCTTGGTGCCTGCGCGAAACACCGTATCACGGAACGCCAGGGCGGCGGATGGGTGATCTGATCTGTAACTATAAACCAATCTTTCAATGAAGTAATGAAACATGAAAAACGATGAAATAAAATAAGGGGAGTATAAAAATGGCAGCAATCAAAGTATCTTACAACGGAAGCAATACACATGACGTATCAGATGTCAGAACATATAAAATTGGGCCTGATCGTATTCAGGCCGTCGGTATTGTTGACGGCAGAGTTTTATCAATTAAATACACTGCATCAGCATATTCGAAATATGGAATCAAAACAGGGAAACCATTTCTCCGCCAGATCCGAGAAGATTTGGTCCATAAATATGTGGATACATACGGGGACAACGGTAAGATAACGCCTACCATCAAAGTCGATTCGAATTTCCTCGACTTGCTCAAGGCAGAAGGCTTCGACGTGATCGCCGGCGTCGTTGGTCTCGACTACGGCGTGAACGTCTGCATTACCGATCTCACGCAGATCGATGCCATCAACGCAATCAAGGCAGGCGTCGTCAAAAGCGAAGCCTTGAAAGCAAAAGCCGAAGCGGCTGAACGTGCCGAAATCAAACGGCTCTTTGAAGAGCTTATCCAGGACTCAAAGATGGCTTAAAACCTACGATTCCGCTATGGACAAATGCGGAATACTAGAATATAATGTCCATAGCGGAGTAATACTAGATTATAATTAGGGGAGGGAAATCATGAAGGGGAAGAAACGGAAAGTAAGCATCAAAAACATAATCCTGAAGTCAATCACAGCGTTCGCGCTGTTCTTTGGGATCTGTCTGTGCTGCGGAGTTGAGCCGCAGACGGACGCGGAAACTATTTTAGTCCTCGTATCCTTAATTGGATGCTGGGGGTGGATTTGGCTGTTCTGCTACGCGAACGGTCTCATGTGAAGGAAAGGAGATGGTAATAAATGAAGTACGTTTACGTTTACACAGAACTCGGCGAAAGCCATGCAAGAGAGCTTGGCTTCACGGACAGAAAAGCAGGCCGCGTGGCATTTTGCGGAAGGGAGCCGTTAACTGGCTCGACCGCGAAGGCGTGGGAGAAAAAGGGGTACGTAATAAGAAAGGAAGTAAATGTACGTACCTGCGCATCATTAAAAGAAAATGAAGACGTAGTTTTTAAAGTTAGGGATGACTTATACAACAGAAAGGTTGAGATGGACGGAACGGTAATCTCTGTTGATGAAGCAAACCAGACGGTAACAGTTGTCTATCTGGACGGGTACAAAAGTGAAACAGAAAATGTCCCGTTCGGTGATATGCTCGCTGTTTACAATAAGGACGGAGCGTTGCTTCAGTTCGATGCCATACGTGGACCAAGCGACTTATTGGACGGAAGCGAATATTTTTCAGGTACAAGGAGGGCAAACCATGTTTGATACGAAACTTGCAATCATGATGCACGAAAACAATATGTCTCCCGAACAACTCGCCGCAAAAATCGGAGCCAATAAAAGCGAGGTAAATTCATACCTCGCTGGAGTTGAACCGGATCCAGTTGTCCTGCGTAAAATCGCAGATGTCTTCAAAGTCACCGTAAAGGAACTGTGCGACCTTTCATTCGGGTCAGAACTGCGTGAATTACGGAAAGAAGAGAACTTGACTATAAAAGAATTGTCCGAAATATCTGGACTCAATCAGAAAATTTTAACATATCTCGAAAACGGCGGATCGCGAGTGCCGACAAAGGCAACGCGTGATGCTCTTCGTAGTGTGTACGGGGAAAAGTTTGAAGAACTTGAATCCAGATACGCAGACACTTTCAAGCTTAATCGTGACAAGATCACGAAGAAAGCCTCGACACCAGAAGAGGAACGGAGATGGAAAGAGATAGGGGCTAATCTCAAAAAAGCAGTAAAAGATTCCGGCATGACACACAGAGAATTTATGAAATCTGTAGGTATAAGTCCTGCAACTTATGACCGGATAACAAGACTGGGGTATTTTCCGCTTGTAGATTTGCAGAACAAAATATGTAATGTTTTGCGTTTGCCGCAAGCGGAAATATTTCCAACCGCAGAACAGCCCGAACCAGTACGCGTTGCAGAAATGGAAACGGCTAAAGCGAAAATAGAGCCGCAGAAAACCGAAACGCCGAAATTCTTGGAATACCTTTCATATTTGGATGATAAGGATTTCCGCATCGCGGTAAATGCGATGTTTGGAGCAGAAGTAGAGACTAATCCGCAGGTCGATTTAATTTTGCGGATCATTAAGGATAGAAAGGTAGGGTGATGTGTAATGAAGAAAATCACAAAAAAAGAATTCATTGAAGCTCTTACAAAAGGTGAGTCCACATACGTTGGACTCGCCTACCGGAAACTCCACGACCAGATTCAGGCCCCATCTCATGCAGAAGGGAAGAGACGAAGCGTTACGAAAAAGGCAAGTAACCATCTGGAATTTTCGGACGGGTCCAGGCTGTACTTCGATAGTTTTGCAGATCGCAAATACTATAACGAAGGAAGATATTACCTCGTCGACATTCATGAGAACGGATGTAACTTTGCAAAAGTCTTGGTTTATTACATCTGAACTTTAATGGTGTGACGGTCTGGCGCAATGCAAGTTATTGCGTCACTCCGTGAAACCATTAACCAGGCAAAAGAAATGAAAGAAGAGGTGATGTTAATGAAGCATATCAAAGACATGTATTTCCACATCAAGGGAACGCCGAAGCAAAATGAGACGTTTAAGCACGTGACAGACAATTATGTTCACGCATCTTTGGTATATAACAAAGGTAAAGGATACTATTTGTTAATTTACAGATGCGGAAAGTACATGCTACATAACGATTACACAGGTGAGGATGTGAAAATGGAATCTTTTAGCATGGGCGATCGTGCGCCAACTCTGTATGAGTGCTTAGTTCCGTGCAATCGTGCAGGGAAAGCAAGAGAACGCGAAGCGGTTGCAGCTTACATTTCTTGCGTGTTAGAGACTGTGTATATGATTGGTTATGACATTGATACGGAAACGTCAATGTATGAGTTAGTAACCGGAAAGCCTTGGATAAAGAAAGGATGGGAAGAATGACGGTAAATGAATTAAAGAAACTCTGTGACAATCTCGTAGAGGAAGGCTACGGAGACTACTCCGTCATCATCTCCAACGACGAGGAAGGGAACGGGTATCATGACCTGTTTTATCCATTCATGGTCAATCAGAACCTGATTAAGGAGACGATTGACAGTACTTCTTCGTGGAACCACATAACCAAATCGAAAACCGGGTACGCCATGCTCGGCTAAAGGAAAGGAGAAAATATGTTCATAAACGGTGAAACCATTAACATTGCAATCTCAGATGACCTGTCTGTGCGGTTCGACATGTGGCACAATATTTTCGACGAATATTACTACGTCGTCGAAAAGGAGCAGTCCGAGATCTTTGAATCGTTCAGATTTGATCCGAACGATTCCGTGAGTAGGCGAGCTGCCTATGAAAAGGCAGCCAGTCTGTATAACGATTTAGTATCAGATGAGGAAGCGATTCCTCTGTTTTAAGAACGGAATCATTATTTATGAAGAGACAAGAGAGGAGTGATGAACATGTTGGAATGGAATTGGGATGAAAAATGTGGTGAGGCCGTCTTCGTCGAAACACTCAGAGGTGTTGAGGCGAAACATACATATAACCTGTACACGGGCAACGCATACATGCTCTTCATTAACGAATGGACGGAGCCTGACGGAACGGAAAGATACGAGGTGTGTTCCTTCTGGCTCGACAAGGATCACATGAAAAATTGTCTGGGCCTCAACAAGAAGGGCGGACACACCAAGAACATCCACTATGACTCCCGCAAATTCAAGCTGAACAAAGCGAAGTGCCGTTACTGGAAACAGATTGTGCAGGCATTGGCTGAAGCATATGACGACGTAGAGATTGAACTCTACACGGAAAAGTGAAAGGAGAAAACCATGAACGTATATGAAATGATTACCAACAGAATCATTGAAAAGCTCAATCAGGGCATAATCCCGTGGCAGAAGGGATGGACTGGCGTTGCAGACGGCGCGTATAACTATTACACGAAAAAACCGTATTCACTCCTGAATCAACTGATGCTGAAGCATCAGGATGCATATATTTCATACAAACAGACAAACGAACTCGGCGGTAAAGTGAAGAAGGGAGCTAAGTCAGAAAAAGTCGTTTACTGGAATTTCAAGGTAGTAGAAGACACTGAACACCTTGACGCAGATGGCAACCCGAAAAAGAAGACGATCCCGTTCCTTAAACCACACTCTGTATTTTGGATTGAAGACACAACTCTGGAAAGAGAAGATATCAAACGGATTGAACACGATCCGATCAAGGAAGCGGAAGACATCATCTCAGGCTACGTCGAAAGGGAAGCGTCGTTGCAGTTTGTGAACGACAAACCAAGCAACCGTGCGTATTATTCACCACTCCGCGACACGGTCGTAGTCCCGATGCTCTCGCAGTTTGAACATCCGGAAGAGTATTACTCGACCGCATTTCATGAACTGACGCACTCGACAGGTGCACCGACGAGGCTTGAACGCATGAGACTGACCGAACTGGCAGCTTTTGGAAGTGAAAAATACTCGAAAGAGGAACTGGTAGCAGAACTTGGAGCCGCCATGCTCGTGAATAACTGCGGAATCGAAAGCGAACGGAGTTTTCGGAATTCTGCCGGATATATTCAGGGATGGCTCGAAGCCCTGAATAACGACCAGCGCCTGATCGTAAGCGCTGCAAGTCGTGCAGAGAAGGCTGTGAAATATATTCTCACTGGCGAGAAAGGAAGTGATGAGAAATGAAAAGATGTATAAAGTGTGGTTCTGAAATCATCAACGGAATCAACGGCTGCGAGATACTCAATGAGTGCTTCACGTGCCATGGTGGCTACCCGAAGTATGCGCCGACTAGTAAAAGGGAGACGTATTCTTGGGATGAATTGGACGCGATCGAAGACAGATGTATCAATGTAATTGATTAAAGGAGGTAACATTATGGAATTTACAATCGAACTGTTTAAATATACACCTGAACATGGTGGAGGAAAAGGTATCTACATCACAGCAGATAATGCTAGTGGTGCTGAGTATAGTTATGAGACGGCTGAGGATATAGGCAAAATTGTTCAGTTTTATATAGAGAATTACTATCCTGATAAAATTTAATATTGAAAGGAGATACCACAATGGCAAAATACGACGCGTTAGCAAAGGAAGTGTTTGACTGGGCAAAGAACTCCGGCATTGAACCGTGTGAGTGGGGCTTGTTTTATAATCGCAAGCTCTACAACGGAGATGGAACCATTGGACGCGAAGACGCAAACCCCCAGGATTGGTGCAGATACTTCTCATCAGATTTCATTATGGGAATCTGGATCGAAGTGCCCGAAGAGTATGTTGACTGGGACGAACTTAGCGAAATCCTTGGGAAGTATAACTTATATTATGAGCACTGTACGAGTGGTGTATACATTGACTTCGTATGGGATGGAGAAGGCGATGAACCGGAATACACAGTGTTTGAAAAGCCTGAAAAGGCAATACGTTTATACGTCGGGAGTGATGCCCCGTCTATAAAAATACGTGAAATCATGTATGAATGGTATCAGAAATCTCTGAATAAAGGTGACAAGGGACCTTGCGTTCTCGGTGCAGGATTCAAGTTTCGGTATGCAGGCAAATTGTATTTCATGGTTCCGCAGTCGCCATGGCAAGGTAGTCTGTCATGGGAGCCAGACATCAATGAAGTGAAAACTTCTCTGGCAGAAGCAGGAGCAACTGAAATTGAATATGATTATGGGAGGATGGATTGATAATGACAAAGGAACTCGCAAGAGAATTAGCCGAAAGACTCGCAATTCTGGCAGATGATTTCGAGATGGTGCCGCAACCAGTGGGCGAAACCATCTACTATATGCACCAAATCGAAAAGGATCTGTTAGACGGAAACGTCGATGGAATCCTCGACGGTCTCATGGAAGAGATTGAAGAGTACGACGGTGACAAAGCATCACAATATCACGCAGACCAGGCAAAGGAGCTGCTCGCAATTATTAAGGAAGAAACATAATGATCAGACTGAACCATATCAATACCGAATCCCGTTGCATGGGATTCTATAAACTACATCCAACGGGGCAGATATTCGATTCAGAATCCGAAGCGATTCAGGAAGCCGAAAATCTGTTCCGTAAGGGATATAAAGACGTTCAACTCGAATCTTTCATTTGCACTATGGAAGATTCCACATTTAATGTTGTGAAAGGTAGGTGATAAATCTTATGAATCAAAACGAATATCTCCGGCAAATAGCTGAGGAATGTATGGAAGTACTCGACAGATTGAGTATTCCGTACAGGAACGTAACTGAGTTTGTAATCAACCGCCGCGCAAAGCGGTGGGGTCAGTGCAAGAGATTGCCCGACGGGTTCCGTATAAGCGTCAACCACCTTTTGGTTGACGGTCAGCACGAAGATGGATTAAGGGAAACACTATTCCATGAACTTCTACATACGTGCCCTGACTGCATGAACCACGGGCAGAAATGGAAACAGTATGCAAGCACCGTGAAGTGTGCAACCGGCTACTCAATCAAGAGAGCTAACACGGCTGAGGAAAAAGGGTTAACAATCGAAGAGAAAATTCGACCTGCAAAGTATGTATTCCGTTGCACTGGCTGCGGAGAAATCCTCGAATATCATAGAAAATGTAAAATGGTAGTTGAACCATGGCGCTTTAGATGCGCTAACTGCCACGGAACATTTGAACGGATCAAATAAGGAGGTGATCCGAATTGAGTAACAATTTCACAATAAGTTATCTAATCTGCCCACAGTGTGGAATGAAGTACCCAATTCCACGGAAGAACGGGCAGAGAAGGGAGAAAGGCCATAGGAAATGGTTTTTCTGTCCAATCTGTGCAACGATGTTCAACATGCGAGAGATTAGAGAGGGGGATTACGAAGATGAGTGGGATAGTAATTGAGGCCGACGAGAACGGAAACATCACATCTGAGGCAAAGGTACTCATTGATGATGGCATAGCGACTACGCTCTGCAAAGATGGCAAATATGTTTTCAACTGGGACCCCACAACAATGTAGGTCTATTTCTTATACCCCAAATTGGAATAATACTAGAGCAAAAGGAGATTGATGATATGAAAAATGACTATATCTTTATTGATTCTCGAAACGGTTACAGCATCGGACGCACCACGGTTGACGGCATAGGGAAATGGATTGCTGAGAAGAACGGTGTGAGATTCCCAATCACGTATGACCAGGCAAGAGGGTACGCGCCGATTGACCGGTGTGAAGCGCTGAGTATGCAAGTAGGGAGGTTACTGTTCAAATGATAATACTTAACGAAGATAAAACAGAATGCGTAATTGTACGCGATGATGGAACGATTTTCGTGTTAGACGAGACTGAGATTTATGAGATTTTTGGAGAAATAAAGAAGCATGATTATGACAGTTCGATCAATCACGTAATTCAGCAAACCATGGACAACAATGGAATTGATCTTAATGGTAATAAAGTTTTCCGAAAAATTTTAGTGGACGAGGTAGCAGAGCTACTCGATGAAGCTATAGAAAACTCAGAAGAAATCAAAGCAATAATTCGCGATCTCATAAAAAGGATCGCAACCGAGTTAACTTTGGCGACAGGTAACGCATTTAAAAAGATTAGTAACTAAAAACAAAAAAGCCGGCCACCGGAGCCTAGGAAACTGTGGTGGTCGGCATCCATTAGAAAGGACGTGTACATTATAGCACGTCCTTAGAAAGGACGTCAAATGAAAAAGAGAATAGTGGTTGGAGCCGAAGCAATCAACGCAAGGATTCAGAGAATGCTTATTGCAAGAGCAAAGTATGAGGCTGATCTGCCAAACGCACATGTGAAGCTGATGAAAGGTAACTCGAAAACAGGTGTCAACTGCTACACGGTTAGTCTGTGCCCGATCATTGACTGCGTGAACTGCTCCGAGTGCAGAAAAGACTGCTACGACATCCAGCACGATGTCATCTACAAGCAGGTCGTCGAATCCAGAGCTTGTAACTCTGCCATTTGCCGGAAGGACAAGCCTCGTTACTGGGCAGAGATTTCTCAGCAGATCAAAGCTTTGTTCGTAACAGAACTGAGACTCAACGTCGGCGGCGATCTGGATGATGAGGACTTCGCGTTTGTGTCTCTGGTGGCAGAAGAGAATCCACGCTGCGACATCCTGTTCTTCACGAAGAACTATAAAGGAATCAACACGTACCTTGATAATCATAAGTTCCCACAGAACGTCAAAGCGATCATGTCTGCATGGAAGGGGATGCCGATTGATAATCCGCACAACCTTCCGGTTGCACATGTGCTTTGGGAAGACGGGACCACGACGGCTCCAGAGTATGGATCTTATTACTGCGGTGGCAACTGCTCAGCTTGTCACTTCAACGCAGAAGGGTGCTGGACGTTGAAGAACGGCGAGTCCGTAATCTTCAAGGCTCATTGAGATGGGGGTGATGAACATGGCAATCGGATACAAGTTGTTCAGAGAGAAGAACGGAAAGTTATATCCCCTCTATGTTTTAGCGAATGAAGAGACATCCATGAACGTGTGGCTAGACGCAAAGTCTGGCCCACGTACAGACCGTGGCAAAGTGAAAAGCAAGCTCGGCGAGCTTGCATACCGACCAGGTTGGCACATCAACGATGGCTTGCCGTATGTAAATCACATCTACACGATGCACAACGGGCAGAAATATCTGAAGGACGGATGCGTCTGGTGCGAAGTCGAATACAAAACAGATAAGTCCTATGAAGAAGAAGCGAGACTTGCCGGTTTCAAGAACGGAAAGTTCAGTCCGGTGAGAGCACAGCTTCCGTACATCCCGAAGAACGGTTACTACCGCTATAAGACAAGTCCTCAGATGGACGGCGCTTGGATTATAGCCGGTGAGATAAAGGTTAACAGGATCCTGAGCGATGCAGAAGTTGAGGAGATCTGCAAAGCGAATGGGTATGAAGCATTAAGGAGATGGCAGAAAGGAGCGTAATAAAAATAGAAAATATTTTCGTCAAATAAGGGTGCTGCTCTCTATTAGTAATTAGAAATAGGAGGAAATAAATATGAAATATACGATTGATGATGTAGTAGAAGTTATTAAACTTGCCGATGAGTTTACAAAAGGAAATGATTCAGCTGAAGCAATTCGTTTAAGGAAAGAAATTCGCTTGAACGCCATGTCAACTTATATGGCTGATTTTATTATCACGGTTATAGATCGTTGTAATGAAGATAATGATTGAAGGGGGATAACATGACAGCAGACATGTATCTGAAGGTAGATACAACAAAAGAAGAGAAGATGGAGATTTCCGGAGCGATTGGTACACTTAAGAACCTGCTAGAAACGTTCCAGAGAACCGGATACATCGGAACGGAAGAGCGCGAGGGTGCACTGGAAGTAACTATTGATACATTGCAGATGATTCTGAGAGGAGAGGTGTTCTAATGAAATACACAGTTATATGGTCGGTAGAAGATGATGTGTTTGGCGGAAGCTATAACCTTCAGTATGAGTGCGATTCATACGAAGAAGCCCAGGATTTTGTTGAAGGGTTAAAGCATGACGACATGACGTTTAACTATGAAATCTTTGGCCCAGATGGCGATTGAGGGAGGTAGTAAATGAGGTTCTTAGATTTGTTTTCAGGCATTGGCGGTTTCAGAAAGGGATTTGAAGACGCCGGACATGAATGTATAGGCTTCTGTGAATTTGATAAATATGCAGTCGCGAGTTACACGTCGATGTATTTAATCAACGACGAACAAAGGAAATATCTTGAAACATTATCAACGCGTGAAAGACAGAAAGAAATATTAAAGGAGGAATATAGAAATGGCGAATGGTATAGCAATGATATCACGAAGGTTAATGGGGAGGGCATCCCGAAGGCAGATTGCTGGTGCTTCGGTGCGCCGTGCCAGAGTTTCTCAGTGGCAGGTAAAAGGGCAGGACTCGAAGGACAGTCTGGTCTCATTAGAGAAGTATTTAGAATCCTGCGGGAAATCGCAGAAGAAGATCGACCCGAATGGCTTGTCTACGAGAACGTTAAAGGAATGTTTAGCTCAAATCGAGGACTTGACTACCTTGCCATTCTCACTGAAATGGACGAATGTGGGTACGATGTCCAGTGGGAAACTGTCAACAGTAAGTTCTTCGGAGTTCCACAAAACAGGGAACGCGTGTATACTGTCGGACATCTTAGAAGACTGGGTCCCGCAAAAGTATTTCCTCTCGGAGACACAGATGCAGAAAGTAGCGTTCCAAAGATAAACATAATAGCACATAAGGACGGCTACAGACGTAACACACAAACTTTTATGCCAGATGGAATAACAGAAGCATTAGACACTGCACAGGGCGGTGGCAGAGGACACCATGTGGCGATTGAACTTGTATGCAAAGTCGATCCAAACAGACATAGCCAAATGGATGTCGTAGGTCCTAACGGTGTATCACCTACACTCGACACGATGCATGAGCCAAAGAAGGTCGCCATTCCAATTCGCTATGGTTCTCAGGATGTTGTAAAGGGAGAACTGGATACTGCATTAACTCTTATGAGTAGCGACTACAAAGGAATAGGTGGAAGAAATCAAGATAATAATGCCGTATGTATCCCCGTCTTAACGCCAGATCGAATTAACAAAAGGCAAAACGGGAGAAGATTTAAAGAGAATGGAGATCCATCATTTACATTGACAGCACAGGATCGCCACGGCGTAGCAATCGGTATTAACATGTCTGGAAATGAGGCAACGGAGAATGACGGGATTTCACACTGCCTAAACGCAAATGATCAGCGCAAGGTATTCGGTGCAAATCAGGAGCGCACTCTTGCTGCGGTGTTGATTGACGGAGATCCCGATGCACATGATGGAATATATGTCGATCTTGGTGATGATTGTGTAGTATACGCGGTCTGGAATGAAAAATATGAAAGCTACATTGCGATTAGAAGATTAACACCAAGAGAATGCTTTAGGCTCCAAGGATTTGATGATGACCTGTATGACAAAGCAGAATTTGTTAACTCAGATACGCAGTTATATAAGCAAGCAGGCAACGCCGTGACAGTAAATGTAACTTATGAGGTTGGCAAGCGATTGAAGTAAGGAGTTGACACAATGGAACCGCAAAAACTGTTCAAAGTTCGCGACTTTGCAGAGGATTTCGTATCCCTGATGAGCGAATTCGGATTCTACGATGACTGGTCACCCAGAGAAATCTTCGACTACGAAAGAGGGATCGAAGGAATTCTGCTGATCAGAAACAGGAAGCAGAAGCGAGGATTGAAACTGATCCTCGCCCACCTCATAAAGATAGCGGAAGAAACCGACGAATATATAGAAGCGAACCGATTAAAGGATTTTTTGATGAACTGGATTAAGGAGGAGTTGAAATGAAGTACAAGATCGTCCCTGTAGATGAAGAAGCAATGAGATCTGAAACGGAATGTGCTGAGAACGCAGCAGATGCGATTGCAGCAGTAATACATTACGCATCCGATGATGAATTAATAAAGGAACTTGAGTCTCGATCGTATGTAGTACTCGATCCGCTCAATGGAATGCGAAAATGAAGATTGAAGACAAGACGATTAAAGCAGTGTGGATCTTGCGTAATCGTGGTCTAACCGTAAGGCAGCAATACAAAGAGATTGCGGATTGGTACACGGAACAGGATCTTGATGAATTGTTAGAAGTATTTGAACAGGAGGAGAAAGAGAATGGGGTACATAGTTAATACAGGATCAATCAAAGGCAACAAAGAATTCACATCAGAAGCAAAGGATAAGATCATATCTATAATTGGAACGGCTACATGGTCACTGGACGAATTGATATTTGATGAATACTACGACAGATATTTTGACGAGACGCTTAAGGAGCTGATAAAAGAATTAAAACCTTTGGGCTATGTATTGAATGGATATGTTACTTGTTACGGCGATCGTGATGGCGCAATAGAAATAAAAGACAACAAGGTAACTGAACTTACAGCAGATGAAGTGGTTATTAAAAACGCAGCCGACGAAGACCTGATAAGGGAACTTAAATCTCGTGGATATAAAGTGATTGAAGAAATGTAACATAAAAATATACCTCATCGGGTATAATCCGTGCAAATTCTAACGAAATTATACCCGATGGGGTGCAATTGAAGAGGTGATCTAAATGAAAAGGATTGAGCAAATGGAAAAGAAATACGGCATCGTCATTCGTGACGACAGCTTTTATAGTCCTCTGACTGGCAAGACGGTGAAGTGCTACAGGATTTATACTGCAGATGGCTGTCCGTGGGAGAACGGATTAACATTCAGAGGTCTACAGGCAGAATGTAAGCAGTACGGAGATGAGTTTATAAGCATTGCAAAGAAGGTGAGGGAACGGCATGGAATGGAATTATAATCCAAACTGGAACATTATACAAAAACGTTACAAGAAAGACAAAGCGGCGTTCGAAGCGAAGACCGGAGTTTGCTACACAGATCGTGATGGTAAGGAATATACATACGCCGATTTGTTAGCAATTACTGGATCCGAGGATGCAATCAAAGCGCTGTTTGAAGATATGGATGACACGCTAGAAATGAGTCTTCAGGGCAATTGGTATTTTACAAAATGCAAACGCTGCGGCGCATGGAACTACAATAGCGAGTTCAGTTTGTTCGGAAAGCATGGAATGATCTGCCCAAGATGCAGGCCGGTTAAGACAAACGGCGTAATCGAACTGGATCGTGATCCTTACGATGACAAAAGAAAGTTTTATGCGAAACGTAAAGCGACATTTGTTCCTGGTATTACGACACTGATCGGGTGCAATGGCATAGGTAAAACGACTTTGCTTAATATGATCAAGGATCAGTTAAAGAACAAGGAAGCTCCGGTTTTCTTCTTTGACAACATGAGCAAGGACGGTGGCGGTCATGCAGGTGCGAATATGCTCAGCCGTGTATGCTCCGGTGTGGCAAAAGAAGAAGAAGACAGTGTTGAATTAGCTGCGACACTCTGGTGCTCAAGCGAGGGCGAATGTATAAAAGATGCGTTAATACGATTTGCGAATAAGGTACTTCGTGAGTTCAAAAGGTACGATGGATTCGGCGAGTACTGGGTCCTGTTCGACGCGATTGATAGCGGACTGTCGCTAGATGTCATAGAGGACGTAAAGCAGTATCTGTTTAGAGCGTTGCTTGAAAAGCTGCCTAGCGAAAGTGATGTTTACATTATCTCGTCTTCAAATTCGTATGAGTTGAGCGAAGGGACGCGGATGTTCTCAATAAGCAAAACGAAATACGTAAGCATTAAATCTTATGATTCTTATAAGAAAGCTATTTATGAATCCCTTGAAGCTAAAGAAAAGAGAGACGGTGTTTCCGATAAGGAGAATTGAGTATGGTTACTGAATCTATTATGGAACTGTTATATATGATGGAAGAAGCGGCTGAAGGTACTGAATACGTAGCAGGAATTGAAAAGGTAATTGATATCCTGAACGACTACGAGGAATATGAATGGGACAGCATGAGGTCGAGTGAAAAGAAATATTATGTTCTGCGGGCATTGAAAAATGAGGAGATAGATTATGGCGAAGATTGAGTATTACATCCGTGGATACTTTAACGGCAAAGGAATTGAGAAAGTGAGTGGTTACCAATTTGATGTTGGTAACCCTCCACAGACTTTCTACTATACGAAGGATGATGCCGGCAAGTATGTCGTAACAATTCCGTGTAACGGAATGAAGCTTGGCGAATTCGACAGGCTGAAAGATGCTAAAAAATTCATTGCTGAAAACATGGACAAGATCGCAACCAAGCTGAGCAGCGAGGTTTACGTTGAAGCTGAGAAACGGTTCCGTGAAATAGTTGATGAAGCAGAAGGGAGAATGATGATATGACTAAGGAATTTAACGCAAATACTACTGAGTACTATCTTGATGTTCTTCGTAGAGGATTCTGGAAAGAAGGAGAATATGATCCGGTGAACGGCACATTCCATAACGGAGTGGCTGTTCTGGAATTCGACTGGATTGACATTGAACTTAACATCTTTGCAGAGAGTGGAGATCACGATGGCTACACGAACAAAGTCGGAGCAAGCTATTTCTGCTGCGTAAAGGGAATCGATGATAATGGGAATTCACAGTGGTCTGAAGCAGGTTATCTTGACGATTTCGGCTTCGATGTTGAGGTCAACTGGGACGCAGATGATTGGGAAGAGCAGCTTGAGGCAGATATGGAACGTAAGCTAGAGGCTTTTGCCTGGAAGTTTTATCTGAAGTACGCTAGTCCCAATTGGCGTGGAACGGCAAATGAATTCGCAGTGTTTGACAGTATCAACGGAATAGGAGATAGAAATGTTTAAGGTAAGGTTTTACAAGCGTAACGGAGACCTGGATCACGAGACTGAGTTTGTTTCATTGGCAGAAGCGAAGTTGAAACGCACTGAATGGGCACTGAAAATCGGACTCCGGCCGGAGCCGTCTCTTGACTTCGCTCGTTATCCTACAATTTTGAAATGGTTTGACAACGAATGGATTAGAATGGAGGGTTATTAATATGTATTTGAAACTGTATGATTTGGCAAAGATGGTTTATGATATGGAACCCAATCAGGTTATTGATTTTGCCGATGCGACGATTGAAGCTAGTTGGTATGGGATTAGACAGATCAACCCCTTTGACAACGACAATCTGATTTACGTAGTTGGGACTTATGGTGGCGAGTGCAATACCTATCTGTATAATATTTCCGAATACGATGATCGGATAGGAAAATTCTGTGCAAAGGAGTTTAAACCGTGGTATAATATCAGGGAAATAAATTTTATAAATTGCATTGGCAAGATGTTGGCTGATGTATTCGAAAGAGTTGAAGGATCTGTGCCAGAAATGATTAAGGTTGAAGTAAGGGAGGTAGAAGAATGAGAGACATTAACGGAAATCATATTGTATCATGCAGTATGACAGACAACTCCGACAAGTATGGACCCTGCGCAACGTGCAAGCATCTTCGCAACTGGGTGAATACCAGGTCGTTGCATGAGGGAGATCCTGATTACTGTTCGGACAGATCTGCAGTGACGGAAGGCGGAAAGCAGATGGCGTAAAGCTTATCTGCTTTCTTTATGCAAAGCCAACCCGACACATAAAACGCGATTCTAGGAAATTTCATAAAGCGTACAATAAGGATGGTGAGGAAATGGTAAAGGAAACGGAAGAAGAAATGAAAGAAATAGATAAACTTTATAAAGCTGGTATGAAGTTTATAGTCCGTAAAAATGGAAATTTCTATGCTGTTTTAACAGAAAGAGCAAAGGAACAATAAGAGAACATTGATGGAGGCGTGCTGATGTTTTTATTCTTCTGGTTAATTATTTTTATAGTATGTTGGTTCATTCACAACATTTCTGAGACGGTAAATGAAAAGGATAGGAAGAAGCGGGCTATAGAACAAGGGCGTGACTTCTATATTAATAGGAAGGGTCAGAAAGCATACGTCAAGAACGGAGTTCCGTTTACTTACTATCAAAATTATACGTACTCAAAGGAACTTGGATATCATCATGAAGATCTATTGGTTCTTGAAGCTAATTCTAGGAAGGTTATCAGGAACATTTCACAGGAAAGGCGCGACCGTAAGGAGCTTTTGAGAAAGAGTTGGCTGAGACAAGCCATTGATAGAGGAGACGAGTATTACAGATATGATATACCAATCAACTATTCGACGCTTGAATATGAAGGATATAAGAGGAACAGTATACCGAAAGCGAAATATATTTATTCACATGTTACAAATGGCGGTAGGTATATGGTTTATCCATTAAAACATTGTAGAGCTATGTATAATATTGAAACTAAAAGAATAGATGACTACGTAAAGGAGCCGTGGTATACTGATGATGATATAAAAATGATTAAGAAAGACATTGAAGATTATAACAATAGCCCGGATAGGGAAATAAGTTATAGAAAAGAACTTCTCACGACGCTTCACGAAGAAGAAGGAGAACATATTTATACGGATCAATACAAAGAACTTAGATCGTATTGGGATTATGTAATGAAAGGAGAATGATTATGGGTGTTGTTTTGGTTTGGGCTGATTGGTTGGATATGAAACCTTTTGGAATGAGGGTAAAAGATCGTGTGGCTGGTGATAATTTGATCACTAATACAATACTGGATAGATTCCGTATAGAATATATATTGGAAGGTAGCGAAGTAAATTTGGATGACGTAGCAATACTTGATGTTGGTTACGGTCGCTTTGTTATGGCTAACAAAGAGGTTTTCGAAATGAAATACGTCGAAGATAAAGACGTTCCTGAATTTGAGGATGACTATGGGTGGGAGGATCATCCGCGGCCTCTTACGATTTATGATGGAGATGGGCTTGTACATTTGGAATGGGACGGCACGTATGGCGTATACGATGAGGTTTAAGCTTATGAATAAGGAAAGAAGACGTCGCATAAAGCAAGTAGTCGAGTCACTCACACCTCTTCTGGCAGAAGTAGAATCGATTAAGGACGATGAAGAATTTGCGTTTGATAGCATGCCGGAAGGATTGCAGAATTCTATGCGCGGTGAAGATTCGCAAGAGGCCATTGAATATCTTGACGACGCAACGGAAAAGATTGAGAAAGCCATTGAGTGCCTTGAAGACGCAATTGACAGTTTGACAAGTATTAGTTGAGGAGATCGTTATGGACGGAAGATTACAGAATGAGATGTCTATTTTCAAAGTTTGTGATAAGATAGCAAGCGGTATGCCATCCTATGTTAATGGGTGGTATACCACCCTCAGAGCATCAAGGAAGACTGCTGCAACGTGCAGAGACTATCTTTGGAAAGTCGCTGACTTCCTGTCTTCAATCAATAACGATGTAAAAAAAGTGAAACCTGGCGACATAACGGAATCTGCAGTCATGAATTACTTCCTGTCTATCCAGTTTAAGACTACGAAAAATGGCGTAACATACACTTCGGACTCTTATCAAAACACAGTTTGGTTTTGCCTGAACAGCTTCCTTAAGTATATGGAAAGAGCCGGTTTAATCAAGAATAATTATATGGCGAATGTGACCCGTCCAAAAAACCGTGATCTTGATCGCATCAACGAACACCGGATTCTTCTTACGTCGGACGATTTCGTGAAGATCCTTAAAGCAATTGACGAAGAGAAGGATAACTTCTACAGGGTAAGGGATAAAGCCATCGTATTGCTGTTCATGAACACCGGCATGAGACGTACGGCGATGACAACAATTATGGTTAGTGATGTCAACTTCGAAGATCATGAGTTGCATTTGATTGATAAGGGAAGCAAGCGCCATACATACGCCTTGAATTCTGCAGTAGAAAAAGCCATAAAGGAATGGCTTAAGATAAGTGAGCATACAAGTGATGGTCACCTGTTCCTGTCGATCCAGGGAAATATGCTGAGCACTGATACAATGGCGAGGCTTGTCAAAAAGTATACTCAGATTGCCATGGGGAAGCCTATCAGCCCTCACAAGTTGCGCAGTGGCTACTGCTCGATCCTGTATAACAAGACCGGAGACATTGAGTTCGTCCGCCGGTGCGTCGGTCATTCCAATGTGGCAACGACTCAGAGATACATCGTTACAAAAGGAAGTGAGAAGGAGCGTTCCTCTGAAATTATGGGCGAATTGCTCGGGTAATTATGCTTGACAAAGAAATAATACTAGACTATAATGAAGTAGGTGGCAGGAAACCACCTACTTTTTTAGTAGCAACCGAAATAATACTAGAACATAATATGAGGTGGAAATGAGAATTGAGGACAAACCGAATAAAAGGACAATAGAATTTGAGAAAATCAGAGAGGGAACCGTCTTAACATGTGACGGCAGGACGTACGTAAAAGGGACTGGCGGATCTGCGACGGACCTTGAAACAGGCCAGGTCGTGTATCCCGCTAACGACGCAGCCCAGAAGTGGAACAGATGTCTCATATATCCAGGAGCTTATGTGAGTCTGCATGGAAGACCGCAAGAAGAGACATCAGTGCGCTAAGTGCGCAGGACATTTCGACTACGTAGAGCGGGACACATGGTGGGATTACAAGGGAATGGACTATGATGCAAAGCTAGTTGAGTGCCCTGAATGCGGATGCATCAACGTAATTAAATATGTAGAAATGCCAGACAGGGAGATCTGGCTGTGGGAATAAGGAGGCTGTGTTAATGGCCGAATATGTAGATGAAAATGGAAGATTTAGCAATGATTTTATTGAAAAACTAAATAGTATCATCGAAACGGCTAAAGCTTCTAACTCTAGTTATAATTTTACGATCATTTGCAGTAAGAGTGTATTGGAGAAGATTGAGAGGATCGAATTTACTGACTATCTCCAAGATTTAGATGCTGGCATAGTTGGTGGTTTTAGAGGAATCCCAGTTATTATGATCCCGGATGAAGCGGGAAGTTATGATGATACATTGTTTCTTTTACCAAGTAAAGGGAGGGTTTAATGAAAGAATTAGCGAATGAATTACAGAAATTAGTTGGATATGAGGTAACTGCGGTTATACCGTCGGAAGATGATGACGTTCAAGTTCAGTTTTCAAATGAATACGGTGTATCAATAAATCTAATTTTCGAGAAAAATGGTATTACAATTACAGATCCATATGCACCGTGCCATAAGTGCTGTGAAAGACATGGATGTGAGCACGACCAGGATGATGACGGTGTTGAATGGGATGAAGATGCCGATGAGTTCTATGGCATTGGATATGACGATGGTTATAACGTAGGTTATAACGATGCACTGAAATCTAAGAAAGGAGAGCAATCACGAGTAGGCTTAAAGATCTAACAGGGCAAAGATTCGAAAAACTGGTTGTTAAAAAAGGAGGTTGTAAGTGGTGATTCAAATTAAAAAGGCTAAACGAAAAAGTGTATGGATAAAGATGTTACTTCAAGGTGCGAGCAATTCTGGCAAAACATACAGCGGTCTTCAGATTGCAAAAGGTATTTTTGAAAAGGAAGGTGGAGCCGGGATATGCATGATCAACTGCGAGGCGTCTAGAGGCGTGTATTACGCAGATCGTATAAGTTACGACATTATTGATCTTGAGCCGCCGTATACTGCACAGAAATATATGGAAGCAATTGATGCAGCGATTGACGCCGACTACAAAGTCATTTTGATTGACGGAATTTCACAGGAGTGGGCTTGGTTGAACGAATACCACGATTCTCTCGGGGGAAATTCGTTTCAAGCATGGGGCAAATGTAAGCCCATCCATAAAAAATTCATGGATAAAATACTTACATGTCCAGCTCACGTAATCTGTACAGCAAGAGGTAAACAGGAATATAGCATTGAAGAGCGAAACGGCAAAAAAGAAATAATTAAACTGGGCGTTGGCGCTGATCAGTCAAAACAACTCTCATTCGAATTCACCGTATCCCTTCTGCTCAACGAACATCATTTTTGGTCGGTGGACAAAGATAATTCATTTATTTTTGAGAATGGAACTCCTGGATTATTAACACCAGAGGATGGCTATAGATTATATGAATGGGCGAATGTCGGTGGAGAGCCCAGAGAGCAGATGAAATCGACAATGGGAGAAGACGCAAGTGCGAATAGTATTGATACCGCCGAAGATCAACTTGCTTCTATTAAAAAGGAAATCATCACTCTCTGCACAGAACTTGGCGGCACGAAGAACGGACAGCTCATGGAAACCCTGAAGAAGTTTACGAAGTCGGGCAACCCAAACGCGATTCACGAAGTATCTGCCGCAACGGAATGTTTGGCAGCAATCAAAGGGGTGAAACCACTTGCAGTATAAATATGTAGATATTGTTAAAGAAATTCTTAAAACTCTTGAGAAGTCTCTTCTAGTCGGCAGAACAGTTGAAAAAGATGAAATCTGGGCTGCGCGATTTGGAGTAAGTGAAAAGTGTATGGTCAGTATCTTTGAAGAGTTGCTCGACTCAGGTTATATAAAAGGCGGAGAAATCAAAGTATTCTCAGGAGTCAAGACGTTAATTGGATTAGACGAGATAGAAATCACGCTTAGCGGCGCTGAGCATTTGAAATATATGGAGGAATAATATGGCGTTTAGGAACGGAGCAAGAGCAAATATTTGGAAACTGGAACCGCATGAAAAATATACAGATGCACAGATTTCAACATCAAGGCGTAAGAGCGGGAGCAGCGATGCGAATCCGGAATACGAAAATGATTTTTCTGGGTACGTAAGATTCATTGGCGGAGCACATGAAAAGATCAAGGGTTGTCCGACAGTATCACCAAATGGATCAAAGCTGCTCGCGACAATTAAGCTTGAAGATGTGGCGTGTACAAAGATGTGGGTTAAGGAAAAGCAGAAGGAATATATTGGATATCAGGTCTACGATTTCTCTTTTGAGACACAGAACGGGCAGACGCAGTCAAGATCACAGACACCATCGGCAGATTCGTTCAACTATATACCTGACGGGATGGCAGAAGAAATGCCCTTTTCGTAAAGCAGTTGATTTCTACAATAAACATTTTGGTGGCTACGACCCAGGTGTTGTGATTAACGATCTGGTAACCAAAAAGAAATGTGACTACCAACTACTATTATTCGCAATGAACTTTGCGGTGAAAAACAGAATACCGATTCAAGCACCGGCGGCTTTGTACTTTTTAGTAGAGATGCCGTCTGTGCTAGACAAGTGGGAAGCTTATTTATATAAGAAGAAACTCGAATCAGTAAAGCAAGAGAAGTTCGTTGTTAATAAAGATTATTTAGAGAAGCAAGAAGGGTATAGTAACTTTTCAACAAGACGTAGTTTTTCGGATATATTTAATAAGGGGAAGAATGTTATACGATGCAAGACTTGAAGCGACCGCGATCGCAACACTTATAGCCCATCCTGATTACCTTCTTGTAGAAAACAATCTTCGACCATCCTTCTTCTATGAAAAGGAAAATCAGTGCATCATCTGGGCTATTCAAACTTTGGTAACTAAAGGCGTCGAGACAATCGACGCCTTAAACCTAGAAAATGTTATTGCAACTAACGCATCTGCCAGGCAGACGATGCAAGAGCATAACCTGACTGACATGGCGCACTACATAGAACTTAGCAAATATGCAGTTCGGGATACGTTCGAAGAATACAAAGTCGTCGAAGAGCAGATTATTACATTCGCTTTCAGAAGGGAACTACAGAGTTTTTCTCGGCAGTTGAGTAATCAGTGTGAAAATCTTGGTGCATCGCTCGAAGATCTGAATGACTTTTGCAATAACGGGCTTTCAAAAATTACTGATCGCTATGCTTACGGAGCAGATTCTGTTTTGCTCGGAGATAAGATTGATCAAATCTGGCAGGATGTAATTGATAAACGAACTCCGACCGGCTATGGACTCCCGTTTAACATACCAAGACTCAATGATTATTGCACACTTGTTCCTGGCGAATTAACTCTGGTGATGGGTGCGACTGGTAAAGGGAAGTCATCGTTCTTCCTCGTAGAAGCGTTACACAAAGCCATATCATTGGAAGTTCCGACACTATTGATTGATACAGAACTAACCGATCTTGTATGGCTTCCGAGGGCAATAGCATCTGTGAGCGGCGTGACAGTACACAAGATAAAGACTGGCATTATGACTTCGGAAGAAGAGTACAGAGTAGCAGAAGCAATCGAAATTCTGAGGAATGCACCACTGATTCACGAATATATAAACACGTTTGACAAATTCCGAATCGAAGGTCTTGTTCGCAAATGGAAGAATAAGATCGGTCTCGGTCTGGTAATTTTTGATTATATCAAACCGGGTAATCAATACGGAGCCGCTGAAGTATCACAGTCTATGGGCATGGCGACAGACTTCCTGAAGAACATTATCAGTACGGAAATCTCGGTTCCAGTCATCGCCGGCCTTCAGCAGAACGAACAGACTGGCAATGTTGCTGACTCACAAAAGCCAACTCGTTATGCGGATACATTGATCAGCTGGGATGAAAAGACGCCTGAGATGATACTCAGAGATGGTGTTGAAAGTGGCAATGCGAAAATTACGATCTGGAAAAATAGAAACGGCGAAACGCTTCGTGGAGACGGCCAGTATATAGATGTGATGTTTGCAAGAGATCAGATGAAAATATCAGAAGCTAAACGGCATGTGATGCCGGCAGAGATACCATTCGATGAATGAATATGATTATGAACAGTTAGGGGAGTTGTGCAATAATTTCGATCTGGTCGGATACGTTTCACAGTTCTGCGAGCTGAAAGGACGAGGACCTGAGTATTCGACCTCATGTTTACGGCATAAAGACATAAATCCTTCCTTGTTTTTGAACTCAGAGAATAACCGCTGGTACTGTCACAGCTGCCATACAAAAGGAACGATCCTTCAGTGGCTGATGTACCAGGAAGGGCTGAGTTACAAGGAAGCCATCAATAAATTACAGGATCTGACCGGAAAAGAGATCAGGGAAGTGGTTCCGACGACGTCTATGAAGATATTCAAGGAAATGCAATCGCTCAATCACGAGGAAGAGCCGGTTGTAAGAGAGATTCTGTCAGAATCGTACCTTGATCAGTTCGAAATCATCGAAGGGGAGCCTCACGAGTGGATTGAAGAGGGAATTTCACCGGAAATGATCAAGAAATATGATATCCGGATTGATCCTAAAGGAAATCGCATTGTCTACGGTGTATATGATGCGAATGGTAATCTGATTGGAGCAAAAGGCCGGACAAGATTTGCATCTTATCAGCTTTTAGGTATCAAGAAGTATAAAAACTACCTCAAGGTCGGTACAACAGACTATTTGCAGGGGATGAAACAGAATTTGCCGAATATTAAGGCAAAAAAGTCGATGATTGTGGTCGAAGGACTCAAATCTGTCATGAAAATTGACCAGTGGGGCTATGACACGGGCGTTGCGATGGAAACTTCCTATTTAAACGATGCTCAGGCAAAAATAATCATAGCATCTGGTTGCAACGAGGTGACTTTTGCGTTTGACCAGGATGTGACGTATGCAAACGCGTTAAAATCTGCCAATAAAGTAAAGAAATGGACGAATTGTTACATTATTTTAGATAAAAATGGTCTATTGAAACCAAAAGACAGCCCATGTGACGAAGGGAGAGAGGTTTGGGAACAATTATATAGGGAAAGGATAAGGATAATTTGAAAGATACTGGTTATGAATTCATTTTGGCGCTGATGACGTGGTCATTTACGCGGCTAGAGAGTTTTTATCAATGCAAAAGCGCTTGGAAACGCAAATATGTGGACTGTGAACAGGACAGATCTGAAAATGCCTTCTCTCAGTACGGTTCGGTATCACACAAGGTACTCGAAGAGTTCCTGAAAGGGCAGATCGGCATGTTTGAGATGGCCGATGAGTATAAAGATCTGTTTGCGAGACAGATAACGGAGCCATTTCCGTACAACAAGTCAAGTGATCTGGCAGAATCGTACTACAACAAGGGATTGAAATACTTCGAGGAGTTCACGGACGTATTTCCCGGCATTGACGAGGTGCTTGGCGTAGAAAAGAAGGTTAAATTTAATATAGAAGGCTATTCTTTCATCGGTTTCATCGACGTTCTGGCAAAGAGCAAGGATGGGAAGCTCGTTGTCTGCGACCATAAGAGCGCGTCAGTGAAATTTAAGAAGAATGGCGAGCCGACAAAGAAAGCGGCCGAAAAAATGGAAATGTATAAGAAGCAGTTGTACTTATACTGCAAGGCTTTGATCGATCAGGGTATTAAACCGGACATCCTGTGCTGGAATTTCTTCAACGATCAGAACGTGTACATGATTCCGTTTAAGGAAAATGAGTATCAAGACACTCTTAAGTGGGCAGTTGATACGATCCATCTGATTGAGCAGGAAGAAAACTTTGAGTTGCACGATGATTTCTATTTCTGCCACAACATCTGCGAGTTCAGACACAAATGTGAGTGCGGAGTACAAGAGAAAGAGGAGGAAGAAGATGATGAGAGACCCTGGGAGACTGAGCCGTTTCTATAAAGAACTGGAAAAGATGCATAAAGAAGAGATACCGGACTGGAGATTTGGTCAGTTTATGTCGAATTTGTTCAGCTGGTTCATGTCAGAAAAGAGAATCGATCCATTCTTTCTAGAAGAGGACCAGATGCTTGATTATTTAAAGGAGTTTTTTAAACCGTATGACAAGTAAACCGATTTACAGGGTATTCATGCAGGAGAAAAGCGGTGCAGATACGAAGAATGGATGGCCTGACACGGGATGCACCGCTGATATGGGATTCTACTACGATTTGGAGGATGCCGTCGAGGCAATGCACATGAATGCGTGCGACATACGGGAATGTGTATACGATTACGGATACGTCATTACGCAGTACCCCGGCCTGTACACCGCCCCTGGTTATATGGACAGAGTCTATTTCAAGTGGGATGAAGAACGCAAAGGATTTTATGAAGCGGAAGAACCTAAACAGATGAGGATATTATCATTTTGAAGAACGTAGATGATATTTACAAGGATGAAGAGCTGCTGTATAAGCCGACCAAGAAGAAAAAGAAACCGAAGAAAGCGAATCACAAGCACGTTTATGAGAACTGTGTCTTCGACATCGTTTTCGAGTACGGAGTGCTAGATCCGGCTCACGGCTTCAGAGACAAAATCTGCCCGTCAATCGGTACGTACTGCCCAATCTGCGGCAAAATCGGAAGCTTGTGCGATAGCGATAATGAGAGATGGTATGAAAAACAAGATCATACGTTTGTTGTTAACCCTATATTCCACGCAGATTTGACGGAAGAAGGTAAAAGGGAATTGGATCCTGCAACAAGGACACTGCCGTATTTCTTTGTCGCAGACTGGTGGCAGAAAGGAGTTGAACTTGACTGACACATACCGCGGTGGTTACAAGAAAGCTCTTCTGGATGTGAGGGGACTGTCTGAGAAGTTAAAGACAATGGTCAGAACAAAGAAAGCGATGACCGATTTGACAAACAACTTCTTACAGTTTCTTCTAGAACATCCGGATGCACTTGACGAGTTTATGGAAACGCAAACAATCGACGTCGGTATTTCAAAAGATGGGAAAGTAATCGACTATGGAGGAAAGTACCATTGCTTTTCATAAAGGATAATGAGATTGAAGACGATAGTCTGCAGGATATGTGTTATTTCGTAGGCTGTGGATCATGCAAATACTTCAACGTCCGCGCTGATATGGATGGCGTGGAATCTACATGTAAGAGAATCGATCATAAGCACATCCAGTTCGCGAAGCCGTGGTTTAAGTCATATGACTGCGGACAGTATACTCGTACTATGTGTAATGACTTTGAGCCGGATGAAGGGCATGTATATTTGTATAAACATTGGACGGATCCGATTGACTATGCGTGCAAGGGTGATGAATCAAGGATTAAAGGGAAAATATGGCTCTGCCTGGACAAGGATCAGTCAGTTAGGTACGCCGTAACAATGCGTGACTTCTGGTACGGAACATTCCTTAACGAGGACGGATCACTGAAGTGGATCGAAAAGATGTATTACAAGCGAAGCAAGAAGTCGCCGATTGGCTATGAATTAGTGAGGGAAGATCATGAAGGTAATAGAATACGTTAATCTGCCAGATGATGAACAATCACAACTGACGATGCTGTTATGTAAGGCAAGCGCCGAGTATTACGGTGGCGGTACGCCGATTATGACAGACTATGAGTTTGACAGAAAACTTGAACGGCTGACTGCACTGGAAAATAGAAACGGATTTGCTTATAACAACAGCCCTAATGTGACGGTTGGTGCCAAAGTTGTCGACGCGTTAAAGAAGTCGAAGCATGAGGAGCCGGCACTGTCGCTTGACAAAGTGAAATATAAAGACCGGGAGCAGTTTCTTAAGTGGCTTGGCGAGAAAGAAGGCGTTCTGTCATGGAAGATGGACGGACTGACCGTCGTAGCTACTTATGATAACGGCAGATTGACCAAAGCCGTAACCCGTGGTGATGGTTATGAAGGTAGTGACATCACACACAATGCAATCTATTTCGAAGGTTTGCCGGTGAGAATTGATTATGAAGGACATCTGGTCGTGCGTGGCGAATGCACAATGTCTATGGCAGAATTTGAAAGAGTCAATACTGAGGCAGGTTGGATTTATGAGAACCCGCGCAACTTGGCGAGCTCAACGATTCAGATGTTAGATTCAACGGAAAGCAGATGCAGAAAAATTGTATTCAGCGCATTCGATTTGGTAATGCCTACGAATACAAAATTTCAGATATTCCGCTATCTTTGGTTGGCGAATCTTGGATTTAATGTGGTGGATTATAGCACCTGTCGACCTGAATCTGTACTTGACGAGATTGAGCATTTTAAAAAACGTGTTTCTGAGATAAAGTACCCCACCGACGGCCTGGTACTTACGTATAACGATCAGCATTATGCAGAATCGTTAGGAAGTACAGGGCATCATCCACGCGGATCGATTGCGATGAAATGGACAGATGAAACGGAGACGACGACTGTAAGATATATAGAGTGGTCTGTGGGGAAGACGGGTGTGATCACTCCGGTCGCTATATTCGACACAGTTCGACTGGGTGTTGGATCGAATGTCAGTAGGGCTTCGCTTCATAACATTTCAATCATGCAGAGTATCCCGGAATTTGACGGAGAAGGCAAGGTATGTTGTGGCGTAGGATCTAAGGTGAAGGTCTGTCTCAGCAATATGATCATTCCGATGATCGTTGAGAGTACAAACGGAAAGTGCGAGGTCCCTGATAAGTGTCCAGTATGCGGTGGTGAGGTAGAGTTGCGTGAGAATAACGGAGTTAAAACGCTTTACTGCATAAATGACGATTGTTCTGCAAAACAGATAAAGAAATTCGCTACATTTGCCGGCAAATACGGTCTTGATATTAAAGGATTATCTGAATCCAAGATTGAGTCGCTATTATCAGGTGGTTACATAAAGAAACCAATTGATTTTTACCGCCTGAAAGATGATCCGAAGAAACTGAAACTGCTTTCAAACCGTGATGGATGGGGAGAAAAGTCCGTGAAGAATCTGCTAGATGCGATTGAAGAGTCAAGGCATACGGATCTACAGCATTTCCTGGTGGCTCTTTCAATTCCTCTCCTCGGCAGAGAACTTTCGAAGGAACTCGTGAAGATTTTTGAGGATGACGTGGACAAATTTGTAGCTTATGTAATGAAACCTGAATTGCTTTCCGACTATGTTGGTATAGGACCAGTAAAAGCAATGAATTTATACGAATGGTGCAAGGATTGCGACGTCGAAGAACTGAATGATCTTGTAAGCGAACTGAAATTTAAGAAGAAAGATGTTCTTTCTGGCAAAGATCTGTCAGGCTTAACGTTTGTGATCACGGGATCGGTTCATCATTACAAAAATAGAGATGAATTCAAGGCTTATGTTGAAAGCTGTGGCGGTAAAGTAGCCGGATCCGTATCTGGTAAAACGAATTACCTGGTTAACAATGATGCAACATCAACGTCTAGTAAAAACCGTAAGGCCATGGAGCTTGGCGTTGAGATTATAACGGAAGATGAATTTGTGGAGAGGTTCGGATAATGAAATGGATCGTGTTTATTGACGATTATTATACACATAAAAGCATTTCGAATTATAACATTTTCGATCATTACAGATTTAAAGAAGATTGCGACAAGGCGTATAAGGAATGCAAAGGAAATAAGGAAGAATTTGAGAAGAGGGTCAAGCGAGATCTCGCTTACTACTTCTGGAGTAAATGCGAATGGGAAATCGTTATCAGCGGATGGCCGCCACGGAAAGACTTTAAAGAAAAGAAAGTTAGTGTTTATGATCAGGTTCTGCTGAACTGGGATGTATTTATTGATTATTTGTGGAGAGAATATGCTACTAGCAAGTGAGGCGCGTCGAATTGCAGAAACAGGAATTACCGATGAGTTATCATTGCTCGATGAAGAGATATACAAAGCGTCTAAAGACGGGGTAACTACTATTACTTTTACATGTTCTCCTGAAGCAATAGAAGAGATTGGGCGATGTGGTTATACAATTATAGATAGATTGATGCTTACAAAAGGACTTGATGTTATAACAATTGAATGGTGAGGAGATTAGTAATGTTTGTAGTAGCGAAAGAAGGAGAGTGTTGCTGATGACTAAAGAAGAAATGAATTATAAGTTAAAGGAACTCGATTACACAGATGAGATTATTCAGTGTGTTGATAGTGGCGAAATCATTTATATTAAAAACTCAACCAAGTATTTGGCTTCTCCTGAATGGATGAAAAAAGCAATGAGAGTAGCAGCTCTTGAACACTATCGTGAAATTGCAAAAGAGTTGAATGTCGAATGCCAATATAAAACTCAGCTTTGATGATGGGGAACTGGTAGGGGAATCATTGTAAATGCTTGATAATAGATATTCGAATAACGCAAAAATCATCGAGAAGTTGGTTGACTATATAAGTGAAAAGGAGTTTGATAACAAGATTCATTTTGTCATCAATTTTACTAATAGAGCATTTGTAGCTGGATACTATGACAAAAGAAGAAATGTTGTAGAAGTATCAGACCCTATAGTCAAAAAGATATTAAACATTTCGTATACAGATGTCATGAATTATGGTAATGGTAATTTACTAAAAGGTATATTCACAGCAATGATTGAACGCGAGTTTGAAATTGAAAATGGCAAAGAATTAAGGAAAGGATACTATCGCCGTAAACCATTCATGAGGCTGGCAGAAGAACACGGATGTAAAACCATCCATGATGATAAGTACGGATGGTCCATAATCGATGTTCCACAGTGGGCAAAGGATTATTTAGAACAATGCAAATTAGATGACTACAATTATTATAAGCCTGTCGCCAACACATTAAAACCTAGAACTAGAATGTCAAAGAGGTGGCAATGTCCTGGGTGTGGTACAATTATTAGAAGCACATGTAATGTGGATGTAAAATGTAACAAATGCAATTTGGATTTTGTTTATGCAGATAATTATAAAGGATGGAAATGATGGCTATTTGGGATGTTTACCATATTGCCTCAGTAGTCGATATTCAATTAGATGATTACCAGTTTTAACTGACAAATGAGTATTACTAGAATCTGATTGACAAAACACGAATACTAGACTATAATGAAATAGGTGGTTGATTCCACCTATTTTTTCAATCGCAACGGATATAATACTAGAATATAGTTCGAGGTGAAGGGATGAATATGGAAGATGATTAAGACATTATATCAAACATTTCAAAGATGGACTGAGAAAGGCTCGCTCTGGATCATTTCGGATACGCATTTTGATGATTCGGATTGCAAATTGATGGACGAAAATTGGATCGCACCGGAAGAACATCTTGCCATCATCAATCAATATGCGCACAAGAATGATACTCTGATACATTTGGGCGACGTAGGTGATCCAACATACATGACCAAAATCAAGGCCTATAAAGTTCTCATTACGGGCAACCACGATCCAGGCGCAGAGTATTTCAAGGATTACTTCGACGAGATATATACGGGACCACTCATGATAGCAGAAAAGATCCTGCTGTCTCATGAGCCGCTTGACATTACATGGGCATTTAACATTCACGGGCATGATCACAATACGCACAACAAAAGCGATGAGTTTCATCTAAACTGTGCAGCAAATGTCGTGGATTATACGCCGTTTAGTATGAAAGATATCATCAACTCCGGCGTCTTGAAGAATGTCAAGTCAATTCACCGGCACACAATTGACATGGCAGCCGAGAAAAAGCAACGAGATCAAAATTCTGATTAATGGGAGGAGGAAGGTAATGAATGGGCAAAAGGACGTGGACAGCTGAAGAAGAGGAGAAATTAGAAGAACTATATAAGACAGGAATGAAACTGGATGATATAGCAAAAGAATTAGGGAAGACGCATTCAGGAGTTAATAGTAAAGCTCATAAGTTAAAGTTAGTGGATAAGTATCCTAGAAAGAATAATGTTAATCAGCATCAAGTTTATCATGATTATGACTGGTGTTACGAGAGATACATTGTTAAAGGAATGACATACACTGAAATGGCTGAGGAATGCGGCGCCACTCCAAGAGTAATTCAAAAATGGTGTTCTGAAAAGCATAGGCTAAATGGTCATACGTTTAGAAAAGAAAAGAAAATTAATGAAAAACAGTATCAGTTAATACTTGGCGGATTACTTGGCGATGGACATATTACTGACGGAGATAGAAGCCATAAAGCAATGTATATTGAATGCCATGCTGTTGATCAGAAGGAGTATTTGTACTGGAAATATGGGTTGTTAGAAGATTTATGTAGTCATGAACCAACGTATTATGAATCTTATGTACGAATCATAGATGGGGAAGAGCATATCTGTAAACCATTCTATAGATTTAATACTCGAATAGTTGATGAACTCGACGTCGTCGGGAAGATGTCAAAAGAAAATATATTAGATAAGATCGATATATTCGGAATTGTAGTGCATATATTAGATGACGGAACAAGGGGATCCTCAAATTGGACTATATGCTTGGCTGATTTTACTGATCAAGAAGAGAAAAAATATAGAGCAATATGTGAGGAGAAATTTGGATTGATTGGTCATGTCTTGAATAATGATAGAAGATATTTCATGTTTGACGCACCATCTTCTAGAAAAATAGATGCCCTCATTTTATCTATGGTTCCGAATGAAATAGATATTGTGCAACATAAAATAATTAATAATGAGATATGTAAACCTGCTAATTATAAATACATCGAAACTAATGATGGACGAGTTGGATTAGCGCGGTATTGTAAGATAAATCACATTAATTATGTAAAAGTTAAGCCGTGGTTTGATGAACTTGGTAGGGATTGTGTTAGCGAAGAAGAATTCGCACAATTGAGAAAGAAATATGCATAATAATTATCTTAACTATCACAAACATACTCATGTGAGTTCGATCTTTTCTCCGGATTCAAACGAACATGCAGAAGGGTATATAAAGAAATCGGTGGAGTACGGCATGAAGTCGTACTTCACCACAGAACACGGTACGATGGGAGACATATTTGAGGCGAAAACATTATGCGATCAGTACGATTTGCACTGCAAAGCCGGCATGGAAGGTTACATTGTGCCAGATGCAACTGAAAAGGACAAATCGAATTATCACATAATCATAATCCCTCGCACCAACAAAGCTAGAAGAAAACTAAATCTGCTGAGTTCCAGGGCGAGCATAGACGGCTACTATTATAGGCCGAGATTTTCCACAGCGTTGGTGCTTGAACTGGATCCCCAAGACGTTTATATTACGACGGCTTGCGTAGCGGGCATCCTTAGAGACGAGACATCTATCATAGACATATTCTTGCCATTAGTACAGCATTTCGGCTCAAATGTTTTCCTTGAAGTACAATCTCATAACGTTGATATACAGAAAGAGGTCAACAAGAAGGCGTTGGCGTTGAGAGATGAACTCAATTTGAGGTTAATAGCAGCATGTGACAGCCATTATGTCGATCCATCTGGCAAATATGAACGACTTGAACTGTTAAAGGGTAAGGGAATTACATACGGAGATGAAGATGATTTCGTCTTGGATTTCCCGGATCCTGATACACTGTACCAGCGCTTTCAGAACCAGGGGATTCTGTCTGATGAACTGATAGCAGAAGCGTTTGAGTCAACGATGATTCTGGAAGAGTGTGAAGACATTGATCTTGACCACAGCATTAAGATGCCAAATATTTATCCTGATTTAACGCCTTCAGAACGCATGGACATGCTTGAAAAAGAAGTCTGGAAGCGATTCGAGACGATTAAATCGGATGAAGGGATCGAAGGCGATGAGTTAAAACGCTATGAAGATGGCATCAAGTATGAACTTCAAACCATCAGAGATACCAATGAAGAGATTCATACGGCAGATTACTTCCTATTTAATGAGAAGAACGTGGATCTTGCAGTAAATAAATACGGTGGTGTTTTGACTCGTGGCGGAAGAGGTAGTGGTGCGTCCTTCTACGTTAATAGAATTCTGGGAATGACTCAGCTTGACCGATTTAAGATAAAACTTCCTATATTCCCTGAACGATTTATGAGTACGGCAAGACTGTTGGAAAACCGCGCCCTTCCAGATCTCGACTTTAACTGTAAAGAGCAGGGACCATTTGTAAAAGCATCTCGTGAGCTACTTGGAGAACATGGATGCTATCCGATGATCGCGTACGGAACAATGCAGCTCAGTGAAGCATTCAGAAATGTTTGCCGTTCGAAGCAATTAGATTATGAAACCGTAAATGAAGTCGGTAAGAACATTGAAAAATATATAGATGATCCCAAATGGAAACCGATCATTGAAGAAGCAAACAGATATGTTGATACAATCATTAGTGCATCCGTCCATCCATGCGCACATCTGTTGAGCGACAAGAATATTCTAGAAGAATATGGAGTCGTCAGGGTTGGAGATCATCTGTGTGTCATGGTTACGAGCAGCGAGGCAGATGAATATAAACTACTTAAAAACGATTATCTGGTGGTTAAAATTTGGAAGTTGATCGACGAGACGTTTAAGTTAGTTGGCATCCCAATCCCTACGGCAAAAGAAGTACTCGACAGTATTAAGGACGATTCACGTATCTGGAAACTAATTAAAGACGGAATCAATACGACACTGAATCAGATTGATTCTGACAATGGCTCGAGACAGGCCAGAGAATATGGAATTCAATCGTTTGAAGAAGGTGCTTTCATAGCTGCCGCGATCAGACCGTCATTTAATTCCTGGCGAGAACAGTTCCTGAGTAAAAAGGCGTACACGACTGGATCCAAGGATCTTGATAAAGTATTGGAAATGACCGGCGGTTATATCCTTTTTCAGGAAAATCTGATGCAATACTTTGAATGGCTCGGTGTTACTCCAGCAGAATCGATTGGTTTAATTAAGAAGATCTCAAAGAAGAAAATCAAACAAGAAGACTTCGACAATCTTGAAGAGCGACTGAGAAAGAATTGGGTCGAGAAGACGGGTAGCGAGGATATGTTTGAAGAAACCTGGGAGTTGGTGCAGTCCTGCATCTCATACGGTTTCTGCAGTGCTCATGCGGCAGCTACATCGCTCGACATGTGTTACGGAGCATATTGTAAGATCCATTACCCGTATGAATACTATACAGTCTGTTTCAACAATTATCAAACAGACGAAGAAAGAACAAATAAACTTAGAGAAGAGCTGAAGTATTTCAAAATTAAATTAGTTGGTGCAAAGTTTGGCCACTCCAGAGGAAGCTATTCATTCGACAAAGAAAATCATATGATTTATAAAGGTGTTGAATCTATCAAGGGGTTGAACGCCCAGGTCGCAGAAGAGATGTATGAACTGCGCAACAATCATTATAGATATTTTACTGATCTTCTATATGATTTGAAAGATAAAACGATTCTGAGAAGCAATCAGCTAGACGTCCTGATCAAACTTAACTTCTTCTCAGACTTCGGTGATCCAAACAAGCTCCTATATGTCGCAGAGCGCTTTAACTCACTGGCCACAATCAAGACTCTCAAACGCGACAAGGCCGAGAAATTGATGGTCGAAGAGGATGTGATCCGTCAATATGCAGATAAAGAAACAGCAACACGCATAGAAGAGATTGATGTTGATCGCTATCTTCAGACAAACATGATTGATCCGGCAGAACTTGAGAAGTGTCATAAGCGTGATGGCGGTTGGTCTACTAAGAAAGTACAGACAAAATTGGGCTTTGATCTACAGTCGCCTGACATGCTTCCTTACGCCACAAAGATCGTTATTGGTGGATGGTCTGAGATCCATAACAGGGACATGATCGTGTACTATGAAGAGCACTGCATGGCACCGCCGGCATCAGTCACTACCAGGATGGCGTGGGAGAAAGAATATCTGGGATATGTAGAGTATAGCAATCCTGATCTTGACCCGAGACTGATATACGTCATGAATCTTAATACAAAATACTCGCCACGATTTGACGCATACTGTTTAAAGACTGGTGAGACGGTCATGATGAAAGTCAAGAAACGTAAGTGGAAAGAGAAGGAAGTGAAAGTTTGTTACGCGGATCTTCCGTTTAAGAATGGTGACATACTGTACATGAGAAAATGCAAACGGGAATTTGCCAGGAAGAAAAATGATGACGGCGAATGGGATATAGACACATCAAAGAAAGACTGGTGGCTTTATGACTACGGAATTGTAGAGCCTGAGTTCATACTTAATCATGAAACCAAAACAGCAGTTGTATAAGGGGGATAATAATGAGTAATAAGTCTCTGTATATATATAAAGAAGAATACTATGCACATTATCAAACTTTACTACTTACAGATGAACAGGCCGCGGTATTTAAGTGGTTTCAAAATCAAGGTTACGACTTTGAATTTGAGAAAATTGACAGTGAAGCGCCCGATGAAATTGATACTGAAGAGTTAATTAAAACCGTCAAAAGACATTAAGGAGATGAATAATGAAGGGGTATAAAGCATTTGATCTAGGTTGGAAATGTCGCGATTTCCAGTACGAGATTGGCAAAACCTATGAGTTACCAGAAGGACAAGAGTTGAAGATGTGCCAGTGCGGTTTTCATTTTTGTAAGAATCCAATAGATGTGTTTGCGTACTATCCGTTTACTGATAATACTTTGGTCGCAGAAATTGAGGCATTAGGAGACATTAAACAAGAAGGAACAAAGTTCGTTACAGACAAAATAAAGATCGTCAAAGAGTTTACCGATGAGGAATTGCAAGAGTTAATTCGTAACGGGAACTGTAACTCAGGATGCTATAACTCAGGTGACTTCAACTCTGGCCGCTGCAACTCAGGTGACCATAATTCGGGCGACTATAATTCTGGCACCTACAATTCTGGCGACAGAAACTCAGGTAACTACAACTCAGGATGCTGTAATTCAGGCAAGTGTAACTCAGGTTGGCACAACTCAGGCGACCTTAATTCAGGCGACTATAATTCAGGCGACTATAATTCAGGCTATCATAATTCAGGCTACCATAATTCAGGATATTTCAACAAAGGGAATTGGAACAGCGGGATTTTTAATACAGATGAGCCTACAATTCGTGCATTCAATAAACCGACAAATATCAAAATGACAGATTTTACAGTTAAATTTCGTGAATTGATTAACAGAATATCAAACAACACTTTGATCGACGGAGACATCGAATTGATTAAGTCCTTGCCAAATTTTGATGCGAAGATCTTCCTGGAGATTACCGGGATTGACTTAACGGAGGATGAATGATGAGTGAATTAAAACCGTGTCCGTTTTGCGGTAGCATACCGCAATGTGGAATTGAGTTTTATGAAAGTTGTAGTTGGGGAGAAATAAAATTAGCCGCTACTGTTGAATGTATAAAATGTGGAATAAAAAGGTGTGTTATTTTTAAGACTTCAGAACCTTATGTGCCGTTCTTTGATTTTAATAATGCTTTTAGCAAAGTATTTAGTGAATGGAACAGGAGAGTGGATGAGATCCAGTGGTGTGAAGATTGTAAGCATAATTATAACCACTATGATGATTGGCCTAACGATTATTGCGATAAGTGCATAGATGAATCGAAGCACGGTCAAATGCCTACGAAATATGAACAGGAGGATAAATGATGGAAGAATTAAAACCGTGCCCATTTTGCAATGATACATATATCAGGGTTCATTTTACAAAAGGTGGGAATTATGTGGTAGGTTGCAATACACTGAACTGTATCTGTTTACATTCTGAAGGAAAACTATTTAACAGTGCGGAAAAAGCTGTAGAAGCATGGAATAGGAGGGTGAGTGATGAATAGTCCTATCCTTGATGCGCTCTGTTTGGCACATCACCCAAGATGGATTGAGATTAGTGATGCGAAAGGATGGGTTCGCTTGATTTGCTTTAATTGTGGCGAACCGAAAACTTGTAGGAAGAAAAACATTCCGAAGGTATGTCCTGGTTGTAAGGAAAAAATGGAGAGCGAGTGATGAACAATCAGGAAGCAAGAGGAATACTGGCAAATCTTTATTCGTCAATATTGACTGATGGGGATCCAGCCTGTAAGCGAGAGATTGAGGCTCTAAGGATGGCAATTGAAACGCTTGAGAAGCAGATACCGAAGAAGCCAATACGTATAGACAAAAATAAAGAATTTGATGGTAACTGGAAAAAGTTATGTCCATTATGCGGATGCGTGTTGATGGAACGCATAACGACATCTGAAAGTAGTTATCCACGTTACTATAACTATACGGAGCATTGCCGGTGTGGTCAGGCGATTGATTGGGAGTAGATCGAGTGATGAAGTGTAAAGATTGTAAGCACGCACGGGCTGGTGGGTACGAGATTGCAGGTATAAAGTATTGCATATGCTCCCTGACAAGACGAGTTATGAACGAAAATGCGGAGCATGAGTGCAACTGTTACAACCGCGATCTGTCTGAGTATTACATCTGCTACAATTGCAAATATTACATCGGTGGTGGAGACTGGGGATTATTCTGTTCTCACAAAGATATGTATCATCATCTTGGGAAATTCTCCGATGAGCCATGTAAGCGGTATGAAAAGAAGGAGGGCGAGTAATGACAGCACAAGAAGCAATCAAGACGATTAAGGCAGCTCAGGCCGAAGTCGAGTGGGAATGCCCGCTCGATTATGCGGCGGCTTTTGACGTGGCAATCTCCGCACTAGAGAAGCAGATACCGCTGAAGCATTTGCCATATGAAATGGGGCAAGATGGATCTGTACTTTATCCATGCGGTAATTGCGGTGAGGATGTAAAAGGATCTGATTATTGTCCATGGTGTGGGCAGAAGGTAGGGAGTGAGTGATGGGAGTTTACATTAAGGGCATGGATGAAATTCCAGAAGATGGTGCTGTGCTTGTAGTAATGCATGATAACGGAAAAACATATATCAAACATGCTTGTACCTACGGATATTCAATGGAAATGGTTGAAGTGCCAGAACCGCATG
>Ga0326511_10000278_pt1 | contig 42924 bp, 39 predicted proteins | sample 0_2496_0518_D_FD_203701 | JGI IMG/M metagenome (GOLD analysis project Ga0326511, IMG submission 203701) | Bovine rumen microbial communities from UC Davis, California, United States - 0_2496_0518 | ecosystem: Host-associated > Mammals > Digestive system > Stomach > Rumen | place: USA... | reverse complement strand
TTGTTGCTTTGCAGAATGCAATGCAAGGTTTGGAGTCTATTCAGCAACAAATCAAGTCTGGAGAAGGTATTGGTGGATGGATTAAGGAATCCAATGCAGCCTTGGACAAATTCGTTGATAAGTTGCTGGGAGCAAATACAGCGCAAAAAACGCTTACAGAAACAACAAATGCAGCAACTGTTGCTCAGAATGCTCAAACAAAAGCAACAAATGCAGCAACCGTTGCTCAAAATGGTTTAGCAAAGGCAACAAAGGCTACCGCAGTTGCTACCAAGAGTCTTAAGGCTGGTTTTGTCTCTTTAGCCATTGTTGCTGTTATTACAGCTGTAAGCACTTTGATAACCTATTGGGATGATATTAAGAAGGAATTCACAGAAACTGTTCCAATATTAAAGAATCTTGGAAAATGGTTTAATCAATTGAGAGCAATTCTTTCTGGTGTTGGTACAGTAATAGCCAATATGGTACTTCAACCATTAAATACTCTTGGTAAGGTTGTAATATCGTTGATTAAAGGTAATTTTGCTGAAATCCCAAATATCATAATGGAAGGTTTGGGAAAAAGTTTTCATATTATTACAAATTATCAGAAAGGTAAAAATAGAGAAATACAAAGACAGCAAGACAAAGCCAATAAGGAGTTTAGGGAGAAGCAGAAAAAGGCTCTTGACGAGCAAGAAGCAGATGCTGAAGCAATGTATGGAAGGGATACCAGAAGAACCCAAGAATACCTTAAGAAGAAGATTGCGCTTATCAAAGGTAATTCTGATGAGGAAATTCAAGAGCGAAAGGAACTTGAGAGAAGATTATGGTCTGAACAGAGACAAGCGAGGGAGGAAAGTGCCAAGAAGTCTCAAGCCGCTGCAAAAGAGAATGCCAAACATGAAGCAAATATTGAGCAAATGCTTCAAAAAAACAAGTTGGATGCAATGAGAGATGGTTTCAGAAAGAAACTTGTTGAACTTGAGGTTGAACACCTTGAAATGGTGAGAAAACTGAAAGAAAATGGCATGTCTGAAGCAAGGGCAGAGGAAGAAGCAAGAAAGGTAACCAATAATAAGAAAAAACAACTCTATGAAGAGGAAGCAAAACAACAGCGAGAAGCGTTGGATAAATTGCAATCTCAAGAAGGGAAGGCTTTGGATAACAGAACAAAAATAGCAGTAGACGCAATTAAAAATGAGATTGATGCTCTCCAAAGTCAATTCACATCTTTAAACTCTCTTGGAATTGTTGATAGTGATGATGTGAAGAGAGTTACACAAGGTCTTAGTGAGGTACAGAAGAAAATGTTTACACTATACAATCTGTACCGTAAACTACAAGAACTAGGACAAAGTAATAATCTCCAAAATCAGAGAAAGGACGAAATTGTTCAAAAGATGTTGGGAATTTCCCCAGAAGAGTTTGCAAAAGATGCTGAGAAATACACAAAAGCCTTTGAACAACAATTCGAAAAAGAGTTATTCTTGGTAAATAAAACTGGTGCTGGATTCATTGATAATCTTGATGACGCTCTCAAAGAATCATTTGCTGATATTGAGCGTAACAGAAAAGAGATTCTTGACGTTATTCGTCAATATATCGAACAAAGAAAGGCTTTACTTAGAGATGCTTATGCTAATGAGGCTAATGAAGCAGAGGAAGCAGAGAAAAAAAGATATGATGCTGAGAACGAAAGATTATTCAAAGATATAATAGATAAAACTAAACTCTATTCTTCTCAGATAGAAAATGGAGAAGATAAGGAAGCGAGGGAAACATATGAACTTTTGGAGAATCTTAGACAGCAAGATGAAACAAATGAAAGATTGCATCAAGTTACCATTGAAAACATCAAGAAAGAGTATGCAAACAAGAACAAAGAACTTGACAAACAAACATTAGACGAAACTTCAAATGCTTATCAAACCTATTACAGAAGAATTGAGAATACTGTAAGACAAGCATTGTCAAAGACAAATATAAGTCAAGACACTTCTAGAAAGAAGTTAAAGGAGTACAAAAATGCACTTGAAACAAACCTCAAGGAGATTGATAACGCCATGAAGCAAGCCAATTCCGATTTGAAGGGAGGCTTGATTACAGAAGAACAGTATCAATCTACAATGGCAACGCTTACCAACCTCAAAAATGATGCAACTGACAAGTTAAATGGTATAGGTTTCGAATTAAAGCAAGGTTTTGCAAACTTCATGCAAAGTGCTCAACAGTATATCCAAGAAGGTTTTAATGCATTCAATACAATAATGAATGCCATATGGAGTGCCCAAGATATGCAGTTTGAGAAAGAGCAAGAAGCGTTGGATAAGGAGAATGAAATGTTAGACAAGAAACTTACAGAGCAAAGAAGTATTCTTGAAGAGCATACAAGCAACGTAGAAAGTATTGAATCAGAACTTGCAACTGCTAGAGGTAGTCGTAGAGAAGAGTTGATTGACCAACTCAATGCTGAGATGGAAGCAAAGAAAGAAGCAAGAAAGCAAGAAAAGAAACTTGAAAGGGAAAAGGAAAAGCAAGAGAAGAAGCAAGAAGATTTGGATAAAAAGAGAAAAATAGCAGAATATAACAGACAGATTCTTCAAGCGGTTGTGAATGGTTCAATGTCAGTAACCTATGCGGCAATGAATACATGGCCAATACCAGCGATTCCAATGATGGCTCTTGCAGCAGCAACCACAGCAGCACAAATTGCCATTATGCGAGCAAATAAGCCATACCGTTATGGAGGTCAGTTGGAAGGTGGACTTGTCAAGGGTAAGAGACACACAGAAGGTGGTGTTCCAGTAGGTAACACTGGTATTGAAGTCGAAGGTGATGAAATGATTATCCGTAGAGAATCCACAATGCCAAATGTTGATTTGCTTGAGTATATCAATAAATCCAAAAAGAAATTAACTCTTGATGATTTCATTGATTACTTCTCAAATGGAAAGGTTAAGAAAGCGTTAGCAAAGTCAAACCCACATATGAAGTTTGCAGAAGGTGGTGTATTACCAACACTTAACAACATGGATGTAGATGACAGATTACTTACAGCGTTTGAGACATATTCAAACAGACCAGTAGTGGTATCAGTGGTTGATATTAATAAAAGACAAAATGCAGTAAAGAACGTCAGAGTATTGGCTGGACTTGATGCTTAATATTTAAAAAGATTGGGGTAGAAAAAAACATCTACCCCAATTTTATGTTTTCATGTTAAAAATAAAAAGATAATACTACAATGAAAAATATATCAAGTAAGGAAAAAATGACCATTCAACTTTGGTTGGGTGTTTTTTTGGCTGTCATGGGAATAATTTTGTTATGGGTAGGGTTATTTATCCCACCTATGGGTATAATAGATGCTTCAGTGTTGACAGCACTAGGTGAGGTCTTTACATTCAGTGGAGCGTTGATTGGCATTGATTATAGTTACAAATATAAAACTATAAAATTCCTTACTGATAGAGATTCAAATAAAGAAAAAGAAGAAGATGATGAACGAAAACGAGAATAAATTTTTTATGATTGGCAGTTTGGTATGCCTTATATGCCTTTTGATAACGTTGTTTTTGCGGCATAACAGAATAATACCAAATCAAAAGACTGATACAGTATATACAGAAAAAACAGATACATTCTGGAAAGACACAACAATTTTTGAAAAGCAGTTTATACCAAGCATTATAGTAAAAACAAAAAAAGACACCTTATATTCAAAAAAAGGTGACACATTATATACAGAATCAAAGATGTATCAAAAGTCGTTTATAAGCGACAAAGACACAGCAGACGCAAAAATATATGTCAGTGGTGTTAAAACCTCGTTAGACAGCGTAAAAATGCGTTTTAAAACACATACAGAAGTAATTACACAAACGAAAGAGATTACCAAATATGTAGAAAAGAAAAAAAAGTGGTTTTCAGTTAGACCAGAAGCGACATTTGGTTATGACCCACTAAATAAGAATTGGGGTTTGGTAATTGGAGTTGGAGTTGGGATTAATTTATAAAAGATGGAAAAGAATTTAAAACAATTTAAAAACCCATATTATAATCAATATGTAGCACCATATGGGTATTCATTTTTTAATGAAGAAGGAAAAAATATAGGAAGAATAATTTGGAGGAAAAACGTCAATGGTGTATACCTAGACGAATGTAAAGAAGAATGGGGACTATGAGACTAGAATTGAAGCGAATTGCAAGAAAGAAAGATTACACAATAGGAAAGATATATGCAAATGGTAGATATATTTGTGATACTATCGAAGATGCTGATAGAGGTTTGAATGATAATATGGATTTAAAAGAAATCCAAGCAAAGAAAGTGTATGGGGAAACTGCTATACCTACTGGAATATATAGAATTAAAATCACATACTCGCCAAAATACAAAAAGCAGATGCCATTAGTTGAAGATGTGAAAGGCTTCGAGGGGATTCGAATACATAGCGGAAATACTGCAAAAGACTCTCTAGGATGCATCATAGTAGGAGAAAATAAGGTTAAAGGAAAGGTTATAAATTCGAGAGCAACGTATAACAAACTCTTTGACTTGATTAAAAACGAAAAAGATATCTATTTGATAATAACATAACGCCATTTACAGTTTTAAGGAATTTCGCTGAAAAGGACGTTAGGGATGTAGAGGTGAACTACATCCCATTTTTTTGGTTATTCATGTTTATAAAAAGTTTTTTCATATGGCTAAAAAGATTAAAAAATATAAGGTGGGTATTGATTCTGAGACTTATGCTATAAGTCTTGTAGATATGCCAGCAATAGAAAGCGATTTTGTCGCTCTTGCAAAACAAGAGGAAGAAAAAAAGCAGATTCTTTTAGAAAAGGATGAGAAGCACTTGGTAGTAGGTGCTGCATTGATTCCAGATAAAGACATTTATCGTTATGATGGTGAAAACGAATATTACATTTCTTTCACCAAAGAGAGTATTGAGAAAATGTCACAAGAATTCCTCAAAGAATATAGACAAAACGAAGTAACTCTTGACCATGAAGATTATGCAAGTGAGGTAACTGTGGTTGAGTCATGGTTGGTTGCTGACTCATATAAGGATAAATCTAATGCATTGGGTATAAATGTTCCAGAAGGAACTTGGATGGTGGCTATGAAGGTGAACAATATTGAAACTTGGGAGAGAATAAAAAAGGGAGAATTGAATGGTTTCTCTGTGGAGTCCATGATTTCTCTTGAAGAATTTAATAAACAAAATAAAAATGATGAAAAAATGACAAATGAAGAAATGAATTTATTCCAAAAATTTAAAGAATGGCTTTCCTCAACCAAAAAAGAGGAAGTTAAAGATGCATTTTTAGAAAGTGCTGCAACAACTCCAATGGACTTTGAAGTAATGCCTCAAGCAGAGCCTACTGTAGAGCCTACTGTAGAAGAGCCAAAGGTAGAACCTCAAGCAGAGCCTACTGCTGAACCAGAAGTTGAAGAGCCTAAAGTTGAAGAACCAAAGGTAGAACCTACTGTTGAACCTCAGAACGAGCCTACAGAGCCAAAGACTGAAGACAACTCACACTTGGAAGAGTTAATCAATAACTTGAAAGCAGAAATTGAGGCACTAAAGGAAACAAATAGTGGTCTTCAAGAAAAAATTAATGATTTGGGCAAGCAGCCATCAGCGCAACCAGTTAATACAAATGCAAAGAATGGTGGTAATGGTGGTGATAATTATGCCACATGGAGAGAGCAAATGCGTAATATGATAGGCTAACTTTTTGATGTTCATGTTATAAATAAATAAAATAAAAAAAAATAACTAATAACTAAAATTTTCATATTAATATGGCTAATTTTATAAACTTAGACAATATTACTTATTGTGGAAAAGAGGGTCAAGAAATCTTCTCAAGAGATATGTACGCTTTAGACCTTCGTAACGCTGGTGTTACTTTCATGGATGGAGTAAAGGGTAAGCAAAAAATCTACACTGGTGAGATTGGTGATGCATATCAGTTGTATACATGTCCATTCACACCTCAAGGTGCTGCAAGTTTGGCTGAAAGTTTCATCGAGCCAGCAGCAATCAAAGTAAACCAAGAAAACTGCTATGATACATTCTGGAACACATTCCTTGTTGACCAGACTGAAATTTCATTGAATGGTGGAATACCTCAGACTTTCGGTGATTGGTATTTTGGCAAACTTCGTCAGAAGATGTCAAGAGAGTATCAAGAGATATTCTGGCAAGGTGATGTTAATTACGCTGGTTCTACAAAGCAGTATCTCAAGGCTGTTGATGGTGTAGGTAAGAAACTTGCTGCTGATGCTGGTGTTAAGATTTCTGCAACAACTTTCACTGTTGATAATATCCTTGGTCAAGTTGAGAATGCAATTCAGAAAGCACTTGAGGCTGCAAACGCTGGTGAGTATTCTACTGACAACTTCAAAGTTCTCATGAACAATGGTGATGTTCAGATGTTGAAGATGGCACTTGGTAAGATTTGTTGCCCAAATAACGAGAGCATTTTCAGTAACTATGCTAAGGGTGCTGATGGTGGTGTTATAATCTATGGTATTGAGGTTATTCCTACAATGCAAGCAAAGAACACTATCATAGTGGGTGACCCAAGAAATCTTGTCTTAGGTTTCGATACTTTCGATGCACACATCGAATATAAGTTAATCGATATGAGAGAGACCACTGGAGATAACATGTTTAGAGTACTTGCTCTTACTAACATCGCTGTTGGTATACTGTTCCCAGAAGGATTTGTATACGTATCTTAATAGACTCTCATTTGTCTACAAAAAAATATATAAAGATGCAAGGTTGGTAGGGTAATATGGCTCTACCAACCAATTAAAGAAAAATAAAAACATTAAAACAAAAACATAATATTATGGCTTTATCTTGTTCATTAAATAGAGATTTGCTTCGTTCAAATACTTGTGGTTACAGTCTGCCAGAGGTGAAGGATATCTACCTTGCAAACTATGATGACGTATCTGGAACAACTGTTGCTGACGGTGTTGCTTATGGTGATGCTGATTCTTCTTGCAGTGGTAGCGTTGTTACTTCTATTGCTATGAAGGGAACTGCAAAGTGGTATCACATTGAACCAGCGAAGAATTCTGTAACTTTCGAAGATACTCTTGTTGTAGAGGATAACGGTAGTAAATATCGTACACACTCATTAACTTTCAACGTTAGTGGTAAATATAACCAGTGTCTGCATGATGACTTTGATGCTCTTGCACTTGGTCGTTACATAGCAGTTGTTGTAACTGCCGATGGTACATGGCTTGCACTTGGTCGTTTAGGAGGTCTTGAGGCTGAAACCGCAACACTTAGTGGTGGTGGCGATAGCAATGGTCTTCAGATTGTATTAACTGGCAACGTAACTGAATCTGCTGTACCTCTTGCAGAGGCTGCTGTTACTACAGTTAAGGGTTAAGATTTCTTAATTTCATAACAATATAGTATTCAAAAAACAAAAAAGTCGAAGTGATTGTTAAAGTCACTTCGATTTTTGTTAAAATATTTGGTTAATTCAATTTTTTTTCGTATATTTGCAATACAAGACAAATAAAGGTGAAGAATTTACTCTTCACCTTTTTTCTTTTCTGCTAGATTTTTCTTTATTGTTTTATCTTCTTTAATATCTTCTTCATAGTCTTTGTCTTTACCGAGATACGACTTTGTAATATTTCTGCCTTCTACATCATGCCATTTCACAAGCCATACCTCTCCATTTTTCTTTTCGATGAATTCCATATTTAATATTGTTTTTAAATGATTATTTTAATAAACATGAACTATCTACCCCCAATTTTCATGTTTATGTAAATAATAAAACGATTATGGCTATTAGTAATTACATACCAGATAACAGTTGTAAATATACAAAATCTAGACTGAAAAATATTGTCTATTTGCTTTCCGATTTTCATACAAAGGATATTATTGTGGACATGGGTGAAGCATCTATTCACAATGTTAGTGAAACTCCTATGCCTATTGTATGTCATAATGTACAATTCAGCGAAAAGGAGAGTCTAGATGAACGTTATAGGTTTGAGAAAGAACTTAAATTCACTGTGAATGATTACGCAGATATCAATTCTCTCAGTGGAGGATGTTATGCAATCATAATGACGGAAGATAACGTTCCATTTTTAACCAACATTGATTTTGCTGCCAAAATTACAACAAATTATACACTTGCTGCAAAGCAGAATGAAACAGAATTTACTTTTTTAATGAAGAGTAATTACCCTACGCTGGAAATTAAGGAAAGGGGAATGTTCAATGAACATAGTGAGTGCAAATCCTATACTGCTTATGGTATAGAGTCACTTGAGATGGTTGAGAGGGATTATGTCGCAGCAGACGAGGAAGGAAATACAATTGTATTGTTTGGTGATACAGAATTTCATCCAGTTAAGTTTATTAAGGACAGTCTAACCTTGAATGAGCGTTTTGATGGAGAGGTTGTAACTGATACTATTACCTTTAATATATTGCTTGATGACTATAAATCTTCATGGCAATATAATCTGCTAGAATTCACCAATAACATATACTCTACATTTATCAAGCCAAAGGGTGGTGATAAGCAATTTGCTGTTGGTTTCAATTATGGTTTGCAGCCTTCTTATGAAATCACTTCTTCTGGAAGTCAAGGTGAAACAAACAAAATCGCCATTACACTTACAGAAAGGAGTGGTCTTGGAATGTTTACAATGCATAATCCTACAATAAGAAGAAACCAAGGTTCTCAGTGGAGATATATTACAAGTGTATTTGGTGTTGATACCTACGAATGTATTGATAATTGTATTGGTCTTTATCTTGTAAAACAAGAATATGACAGCAATAGCAATCCATTGAATCATTTTAAGGTTTTAAATGGATATCAAAGCAGATTTGCTGGTATTCTTAACATTGTTGGCACTTTCAATGAAAGGATAAAATTTTATACAACACAGTGTTCATGGTTTCCAAAGTGTACGTTAATTACTACCATGCCACAACTTATTCAATTCGTTGGTAACTCTAGAGAGTACAGATATTATAATTTCTATTCTAGTTGTCCTTGGCAAGTTACAAATGTACCTGATTACATTGAATTTACCCAAACAAGTGGAGAAGGTGGAATAGAAATAAGTCTAGGAATAAGAAATACATTACTTCCAGAACAAACAGAATCAAATTTCTTTATACTTGAATATGGTAACAACTATGTTATGTATAATGTTGAGGTTAATGTGGCTGATTTGAAGATAAAAACCATATCTTATGATGGAAGGGAATATGGTATGGCTTGTAACGATGACCCAACCTTAACAGAATCAGAAGTTACAGATGGAGGTCAAAGTATAAAGGGAGAGTTAGTTCAAGCAATAGTAGGTGATTGTGTAAATTACATTGGTGATAATGCTTTCAGTGGGGCAATTAATTTAACAGATGTTACATATGCGGAAGATACAATATTGGGCGTTAATGATTATGCTTTTGCAAACTGTAGAAGTTTGAGAAATATTGATGTTCCAGATACTGTAATAACTGTTGGTAATCATGCTTATCAAGGTTGTGAAAATGCTGAAACGATATATCTTGGTCAGTGGTTGGAATCCATTGGTGATTATGCATTTGATGGGTGTAGAAGGATTGCAAGTGTGATAATTCCTAATGAAGTTACATCGTTAGGCATTAATGCATTCTCAAATTGCCCTAATCTTCAAGAAGTTGGATTTGGCGATGGTGTAACAGAAATTCCATTCTCTTGTTTTAGTAACTGTGTAAGTTTGGGAGAGGTTGAAATTCCAGTAGGAGTTGAGACAATAGATGACTTCGCTTTTTATAATTGTTCAACATTAATGAATGCATATTTGCCTTATACTGTAACATCTATTGGTGATTCTGCATTTTTGAATTGTACAAGCCTAAGTGAAATGAACTTCAACCAAGGTTTGGAGAGTATTGGAGATAGTACATTTAATTCATGTACTTCATTACAGTCAATCAATATCCCTAATAGTGTAACATCAATTGGTGGATATGCTTTTGCAAATTGTAGGAGATTAAATGCAATAACAATTGAAGCAACAACACCTCCAAGTCTTGGCGCTGGAGCGTTTGATAACACAAACAATTGTCCAATATATGTTCCATGTGCTAGTTGGCATTTGTATCAAGGTGATGAAAGTTGGAGTGTATATTCAGATAGGCTTCAACCAATTGAAGATGTGTGTCCAGTTAAGGCTGTTATACGTTCTGCAACAAAGAAAATAAACATACCTTGTGGCGACAGTAATATTTTAACCAAAGAAGATATTAATGCAACTAGACTACGTCAAAGTGCTGTTGAGGCTGAAATCTACGACACTTGTTGCACAAAAATCAATTGGGAAACATTCAGCGGATGTACAAGTCTGCAAAAGGTAACAATAGCAGATAGTGTAACAGAGATAAGCAATTATGCATTCCAAGACTGTCCAATGTTATCAGAGATTAAATTGCCTAGTGGATTAACATCTGTTGGATATTTGTCTTTTGCAAATTGCGCAAGTCTTTCATCTGTGACACTTCCAGACAGCATGACATCAATTGATAGTTTTGCATTCTCAGATTGTTCAAATTTAAAAGATGCATATATACCTTGCGATACTGGTGATTATGGTTTCCAATCATGTATAAGTTTGACATCTGTAACATTAGGAAACAATGTAACAGCCATTGATGGTAATTCTTTCAATGGTTGCTCAAGTCTACCAAGCATAACTATTCCAAATAGTGTAACAATCATACACTCTGGAGCGTTTACCAATTGTACAAACCTTTCTGCTATAACAGTTCCGAACAGTGTGACAGAGGTCAATGCTGGAGCATTCAGCAATTGTACAAGTCTTACAACAGCACAGTTAAGCACAAAACTTACAGCAATATCATCACTGCTTTTTAATAACTGTACAAGCCTTACATCTGTTAACATTCCAAGTGGTGTTACAAGAATATACACTAGTGCGTTTAGCAAATGTATAAATTTACCATCAATAACAATACCTAATAAAGTAAGAAGAATTGACTCTGAGGCTTTCAGTGACTGTTGGAAATTAAATCATGTAACAATTCCTAGTGCTGTTACAACAATTGGGCAAGCGGCTTTCCAAGGTTGTTCAAGTTTGGAATATATTAGACTTGAAGGTAATACGCCACCAACTCTTGGTGAAAGAGCCTTCGATGGAACAAATAATTGCCCGATTTATGTTGATTGTAGCGTTTTGGGAGATTATCTTAGAACAGATGGTTGGAGCGTATACAGAGATAGAATAGTTGGTGAAAGTAGGTCAACCTCATGTGTTTTGAAAGTTATTTTGACTGCTGGAGATGAAGAATTTGGAGCATATTGTGATGATACCTCAACTCTTGATGAACATCAAATAAGTCTTATATGCACTAGAGCAAGCAAAGAAAAGAAAGATATTACAGATGCAAAAATTGGACTTTGCGTTGATACGTTAGACAATACTTTTAATGATTATTATAACTTGTCATCGGTTACCATTGCTGATAGTGTTACAACAATAGGTGATAACGCTTTCCAGCATTGTACAAACCTTTCTGCTATAGCAATACCAAGTGGTGTGACAACCATTGGTGATAATGCTTTTAAGACTTGTAACAATCTTTCTGCTGTAACAATACCAAATGTTACAACTACCATAGGTGAGAGCGCTTTCCAGAACTGTTATGGACTTGCATCCATCAACATTCCAAACAGTGTGACAGAGGTAGGAAATGATGCGTTTCATGGTTGTAAGGCTCTTACAAGTGCAACAATTAGCAGTGGGCTTACAGTTATACCTAATAATCTTTTCTATGGCTGTATAAACCTTAATGATGTAGTCATTCCAAATGGTGTTACAAATATTGGAGACTCTGCTTTTTATCACTGTGCAAAATTTTCAACAATAGAAATTCCAGATAGTGTGAAATCAATAGGAAGTACTGCTTTTTATGCTTGTAGTAATCTTAGTAGTGTTACAATAGGTGATGGCGTAGAAATTATTAAAAATAGTGCGTTCCAAGCATGTCATAGTTTAAAGAGAGTAATCATTGGATATAGCGTAGAAGAGATTCAAGACCAAGCATTTTTGAATTGTCCAAGAATGCAAGAAATTATAATGACAAGTGAAAAAGCACCAGTTTTGGGTGAGAATGTATTTGGTGACACAAATAATTGCCCAATTTATGTCCCTTGTGCGATTGGATATTTGAACGAACCTACATGGAAACCTTACTGGAATCGTTTGATTGAATATGGTGGTGGCTGTTCTGTAGCATTAACTGCAAATTATGAAGATGGCACACAATACAATGTTTATTGTGTTGAGTTGGAGGATGATGCAGTATTAACAAAGGAAAAAGTTAGAAAACATACAACCCTTTTTAACAGAATGACAAGTGCTACTGTTAGCGATTGTGTAACAGAACTAGACAGAGCGTTTGATGGTTGTACAAAACTCACATCTATAACATTAGGTAATAATTTAAAAACAATTTAAAATATGAATACATTTAGAAAATGTACAAGTTTAACAGAAATAAATATACCTCAAAGTGTTGAGACCATTGGTCAAAGCACTTTTGAGGGTTGTACAAGTCTTTCAAGTGTAACAATGGGCAATAATGTCACTTCTCTTGGGAGTAAATCTTTCTTCAGTTGCAGTGCGCTTACTACTATAAATCTGAGTGAAAATATCACCGAAATTGGTAGTATGGCATTTTGGCAATGCTATAGTCTTACTTCTATAACAATTCCAAGTGGGGTTACAACCATTAATGTAGGAATGTTTGATGGTTGCTCTGGTCTTACTTCTGTCAATATTCCAAGTGGTCTAACAAGCATAAAAAATGGAGCATTTGCTTATTGTACAAACCTTTCTGCTATAACTGTTCCTAGTGGTGTAACAGAGATTGGTGAACGAGCATTTCAGAACTGTACACAGATTTCCGCAATAACCATTCCAGATGGCGTAACAGAAATAAAGGATAGAACTTTTTTAACTTGCATCAGACTTTCAGCAGTAACAATCCCTCAGAGTGTTCAATCTATTGGCATTGATGCTTTTGAGAATTGTTTGAGATTAAAATCAATAACAGTATTAGCAACAACACCTCCAGCTCTAGGCGAAAAAGCATTTGATAACACAAACAATTGTCCAATTTTGGTTCATTGTCAATGTTTGACAAGGTATAGAGAAGCATGGCCAGAGTTGGTGGATAGAATCCAGCCAATGGAAGGTGTTTGTCCTAGCAAACTGCTTATTACAAATGGAACAGATACTGTTGATATTCCTTGCGATTTTAGTACAGTATTAACCAAACAAGAAGTTAATGATACAAGTCTACGTTTGACAGCAACTGATGCAACAATTGGCGAGTGTGTAACAGAAATTGGGAGTGAAGCATTATATTACTGTGGACAATTAACAGCAGTAACAATTCCAGATAGTGTGACAAAAGTTGGTGGTTATTCTTTCCAAGGCTGTAGTGGTCTTACCTCTCTTGACATTCCAAGTGGAGTAACTGAAATTGGTAACTATGCATTCAGTGGATGTAATCATCTTGAAAGTATAGCAGTTAATGCTTCCACACCTCCAGCACTTGGTGTAGGTGTATTAAGCAGCACCAATAATTGCCCGATACTAGTTCCTTGCCAGAGTGTTGACGCATATAAGGCGGCAGATGGGTGGAAAAGTTATGCAAGCAGAATTCAAGCGATTGAAGGTAGTTGTGATAAATGTGTATTGAGTAATAGTGTAACGTCTGAAACTATACCTTGTAATGACAGCATTTCAATAAGTTGGCAAGAAATACAAGCAACACAGATACATGAAACTGCATTTAACGCTACTCTCAAACCTTGTATAACTAGAGTCGGACATGGAGGATTTAGTGCTGGTTATGGTAATTGTTACAATTTGGAAACAGTAAATCTTAATAATATTACAGTTATTGGTAATTTATCATTTCAAAATCTTACAAAACTATTATATGTATCACTTCCTAAAATAACAGAGATTGGCAGTTGGGCTTTCAATGGTTGCTCTGGTCTTACCTACGTCACTATTGGAGATAGTATAACGAGCATTGGACAACAAGCATTTTATGGTTGCTCTAGTTTAACTAAAATAACAGTTAAAGCAACAACACCTCCAAGTCTTGGAAGTAATGCGTTTGATAACACCAATAATTGTCAGATTCTAGTTCCAGCAGCGTCTGTGGACACTTATAAATCAGCAAGTGGTTGGAGCGATTATGCAAGTAGAATTCAAGCAATACCAAATTCATAACAAGAAGCCTAGGTTAAATCCTAGGCTTTTTCTTTTTTCATGTTTATTGTAAATAATAACCAAATTTAAAAAAACAATTTTTTATGGATAAGATATATCCCGATATAGACTTAAGAAAATGGGAAGTTAGTGACACTATGATTCTTGCAGATGCAGATAACTACTATACCAAAAAGCAAGTTGATGATAAGATTGAAGAAATTATCACCAGTGGTATAACAGAAGAAGAATGTCAAGAAATGATAGATGCTTCAATCACTAGTAAAGCAGACACTTCTGCTGTAACTGCCATAGATGAAGCATACAAGGCTGCTGATAGCGTTATCAGTGGTGCTGTGGACAATGTATCAAGTGGACTTACAACAGAGGCTCAGAGAGCACAAAATGCAGAAGTGGCATTAGATAATAAAGTAGATGCTTTTGGTCAATATGTTGATGCAAACTTCGCTGAAAAGGATGAATTAGAGGCAGCAACTGGAAACTTATCAACTCAGATTCAAGCAATTCAAACCGAACTTGATAATGATTATGCAACTGAGGAATGGGTCAGTGGTTATACCTATGACAAAACTGCAACTGATGTTTTGTTGAATGAGAAACTAGATGTAACAGCATATACACCTACAGATTTATCTAATTACTATCAGAAGAGTGAGACAAGTGGCGCTACAGAAATTCAAACTGCATTGAATGACAAAGCAAATACTGCTACAACTTACACCAAGTCTGATGTGGATGGTCTTGTAAGCGATTTGGAGGCTGCTGATAGCGTTATCAGTGGTGCTGTGGACAATGTATCAAGTGGACTTACAACAGAGGTTCAGAGAGCACAAAATGCAGAGTCTGTATTAAGTGGCAGAGTAGATACTTTAAGTGGTGCTGTTCAGACAATCAGTGGTGAGTCAGTCACAAGTGGTGAAGTTCAAACTCAGATTGATGCTGCTGTAAGTGGAAAGGCAGATACATCTGCTGTAACTGAAGTTGCTTCAAATATTGCAACAGTGAGTGGTCAAATTCAAGCAATCCAAACCGAACTTGACAATGATTATGCAACAGAAGAATGGGTAAGTGGCTATACATATGACAAACAAACCATTGAAGATATGATTGAAGAAGGTGGTGGTTTTATTCCAGAAAACTACTACACAAAAACAGAAATAAATGGTCTTGTAAGCGATTTAGAGGCTACTGACACTTCTATAAGTGGCGCTGTGGACAATGTATCAAGTGGACTTACAACAGAGGCTCAGAGAGCACAAAATGCAGAGTCTGTATTAAGTGGCAGAGTAGATACTTTAAGTGGTGCTGTTCAGACAATCAGTGGTGAGTCAGTCACAAGTGGTGAGGTTCAAACAATGATTGATGAGGCTGTAAGCGGAAAGGCAGACACAGCAACAACCTACACTAAAACCGAAACTGATAATGCAATCACTGCTGCTACTGCTGATATGGCAACACAGTCATTTGTAAGAGGCTATACATATGACAAACAAACCATTGAGGATATGATTGAGGAAGGTGGTGGTTTTATTCCAGAGAACTACTATGACAAGACTGCCACAGATGCTTTATTGAACGAGAAGTTGGATGTAACAGCATATACACCTACAGATTTGAGCAATTATTATCAAAAGTCTGAAACCTCTGGTTCTTCTCAGATTTCAGCAGCATTGAATGCAAAAGCAGATACAGCAACAACTTACAGCAAAACAGAAGTTGATGCAGCATTGAGTGGCAAGGCATCACAGAGCGATTTAAGTACATTAAGTGGCACTGTCACAGCACACACAGCGAATACTGATGTACATGTGACAGCACAAGACAAGAGCAATTGGAATGCTGTAACTGCTAAAACTGATAATACAGCATTCACAGCACACACAGCAAACACAACAGCACATGTAACTGCTGCTGAGAAAAGCACTTGGAACAATAAATCAGATTTCACTGGAGATTATAATGATTTAACCAACAAACCAACAATACCAACTTATACTGCTGGTGATGGTATTACCATATCAAATAACGTTATAAGTGCGAAGATATGGCAAGGAACAAAAGCACAATATGAGGCATTGACAACTAAGGATAGTACAACTATCTATTTAATATATGAAGAATAATGATAGTATATAATATAGATAAAAACACATCGGAAATATACCTTGGAAATGTTGCAATTTCTGAGGTATACATTTGTAGTGAGAAGGTATTTCCAAGTGAAGAGCCACCAACACCAGTATTTGGAGAGAAGTATAAGTTCACATTAAATGATTCAAGTATCGTAAGTGCTGAATGTGATAGTTCTAGTGCGATAACAACTGCTGAAACTAAAAATTACATATATAATGACAAACTTGTAACGGCTGAAATAGGTGATTGCGTTACAAGTATTGAGGCAAGTGCGTTTCAATACTGCTATGCATTAACTAATTTGAAACTATCAAATAATTTAAAATCTATAGAGAATCAGTTGTGCGTATATTGTTCTAGTCTTACAAGTATTGATATCCCAGATTCAGTTGCAGACATTGGACAATCTGCTTTCGAATATTGCTCTGGTCTTACCTCCGTCACCATCGGTAGTGGAGTTATATATGTTCAAGCAGATGCATTTCGAAATTGCAAAAGCCTCACAAGCGTAACTTTTCTTGGAGTTACACCTCCAAAATTAATGGGTACTTATGTGTTCTATAGCACCAACAATTGCCCGATATATGTTCCGCAAGAGAGTGTTAATGCATACAAGACAGCAAGTGGTTGGAGCAAATATGCAGATAGAATACAACCAATACAGACATAACACTTATTTCATGTTTAAATAAAAAAAAATTATGATTTTCATTAGTTATACAAAAACAGATTCATATTATGAATTTATAACTGAAAGTGGTACAAAATACCTAATCCCAGTTCAAAGCGTCATTCTTGTCGATGACGAAAGTGGATTAATTGCAGTAAAGAATACTGCATCAAGAAAAACAATTGGACTTTTAAGAAAATAATAAATAATTAATTATAGCGATAGTTTCAAAATGATTAGAATGACAGACAATGGCAATTCCATTAAATTTACCTTTGAGGATTGCCCACAATATCTCTACAATGGAGTAATCGAAGTGCCCAAAAACTCTCTTACAATGGTTATTGATGAGAGTGGGATGGTAACTTTTAGAAAATCAGCATCAAACGACATTTTCTTATCTTGCTTTTATTCTGAACTTGGAATGTCCAAGAATGAGGTTGAGGCATGGTATCAAGAGCATGGTGTGAAAGATACACCATCAGCAGAAGAAGTTGAAGATATGATAGAAGATGCAACCCAAGATTACTTTGATGGTGCTGAGTATGATTCAAACTCAAAGAGAATCAATTTCAAACATGGAAATACCATTAAAGGATATATCGATGCATCAGACTTTGTTATCGATGGAATGGTTGATGATGTAAAGATTGAAAACGGTTATCTTGTCATCACTTTTAACACTGAAAGTGGCAAACAACCAATATCAATTCCTTTAACTGATATATTCAATCCAAATAACTATTATGATAAGACTGCCACAGATGCTCTATTGGCAACAAAGGCAGACACTGCAACAACTTATACAAAGAGTGAAGTTGATGCAGCATTGAGTGGTAAGGCTAACAGTTCAGATGTATACACAAAGTCTGAAACTTCTGGTGCAACTCAGATTTCAACAGCATTGAGTGATAAACAAGATACACTTATTGCTGGAAGTGGCATTACCATCAGTGGAAATGTAATATCTTCTGAAGGTGGAGGTGGCAAAGCCATATCTGCTGGTACAAATATATCAATTACAACTGGAGAAACTGCTGATACCATTAACTGTACAGTACCAATAAGTGCAACCACTTTAGGTTTAGAATGTTTAAATTCTTCTCAAAACAGTAAAACAGGAAACAGTATTACCGAACAAAATTTTATTGGAGGTTCAAGCAATAAAATTGGAGGTGATGGAGAAAGAAGAAAATTTAGCAATAATTTCATTTGGGGAACTTATAACCAAATAGTTGATGACAACTGGGCTTATGACGCTTCTTCAATAAACAACATAATATGTGGATGGGGTAATAAAATCAGTGGGGCAAGTAACTCCTATAATTCAATATTTGGATATGGTATCGAAAGTTATGGAAAGCACCAAACGTTATTTGGTTATTTTAATAAATCAATAAATGGTTTTGAAACTTCGTTTGGACAATATAACAACTCAGTTTCAGCATCAACAACCTTTGGCGATAGTGGTAATACCCTATTCTCTGTTGGTAATGGTCACTATAATGGAAGACATAATGGATTTGAGATAAGGCAGAATGGTGATATATACATTGTAGATACTAATGACACATCTACTACAAATTGGTATCAGAAACCAATGATTAAGTTGCAAGACCAACTTGGAGGAGGAAACAATGTTGTAACTCTTACACAAGCAGAGTACGACAGTTTGGTTGACAAAGACCCAACAGCATTCTATATTATATCAGATGCTGAGGAAATTGATGTGGATAATTATTATACCAAAAGTGAAACTTCTGGTGCAACTCAGATTTCAACAGCATTAAGTGGAAAACAAGACACCTTATCTGCTGGTACTGGAATTAACATTACAGACAACGTTATTTCTGCAACTGGTGGAGGTGGTGGTGGAAAAGCAGTAAGTGGTGGAACAAATATATCAGTTACCACTGGAGAAACCGCTGATACCATCAACTGTACATTGCCAATATCCGCTGATACAAATACAATTAGAATTAATAAAAATAATATTAAAATTGGTACAAATACAATTACAACATCAAATTTAGATAGGGTTCAAGTTGCAATAGGAGATAATGTGACAGCAAATGGTATTTATTCTTTTGCTTTTGGTGCTTTTGCAAATGCAACTAATTATACTACAGTCTCAATGGGTTATGGTGTGGAATCTAATAACCAATACCAAACATCATTTGGACGATTTAATGTTACTTCATCAGCATCTACAACTTTTGGTGATAGTGGTAATACCTTATTCAGTGTAGGTAATGGTACATCATTCTCAGAAAGGCATAATGCATTTGAAATACGTCAGAATGGTGACATCTATCTAACCAAAGATGGACAAGATGTTAAATTGCAAGACACTATTACAGCGACAGCAGCAAATACAACAGCACTTGGTGGTTTAAGCCTTGTCAAGTTAACCCAGACAGAATACTCAGCAATGGAACAAGCAGGAACATTGGATAACTCAACGCTTTACATTGTAATTGATTCTTAAATATATCGCCAGCCATAGCCAGCAGATTGGTTCATTTCACCTCTACAAACTTTTGAGATATTTGAAGAATTAAGGTTAAGACACCTCGCTGCTTCTCTCACACCATACCATTCTTTGATTGGTTTGTTGGTTTCGAGATTATACTGCAAAATTGGTTTAGAATTCGCTAATGATAATTTCTTTTTAGTTTCATCTGTAAGATGTCTACCTTTAAGAGTTAAAGAGATAGAAGTACCAGCCCTTTGGTTTCTTGTACCATAGTTGATGTTCTCAGTGTGCGTAAGTAGTTCGAGGTTGTCGAGTGAGTTATTGGTTTTATCTTCATCCTTATGATTAATTTCATAATTTTGTGGTATTTCGCCATTGAAGTAAAACCAAATGACTCTATGCCATTGATAATGTCTTTGTTGATTATCTTTGCACAGCATATTGACTCTTATATAACCTCTTTTCGTTAGATGACCATGCATCTCTTTATATCTGCGCCTAGCAGAGTGTGAAAATATTTTTCCATCTTTAGTTATGGTGTATTTTTCAAAGTCGATTAAATTAAGTTTATCCATAAAATAATAATTTTATGCAAATATATATAAAAAAAGTTAAAAAACCAAATTATGAGTACAATAAATATAGGTAATATAACAAATGCAAAATTCAAGGTGGGTAATACAGATTGTAATATCTACCTTGGAAGCACTTTGTTATATAGTGGAGGAACAACCCCACCAACACCAACTGGTTCTACTTGCTTCGAGGTTATCTCAGAACCAATCACAGCATACACCTCCACCACATATGATTCAGTGTATTCAACTGCTGATGAGAAATGGTATATGCTGAACAACTTAAATCAGTATGAAGAATATGGGATATATGACATTGTGGAAGACATTGCATCAGCAACAACTTATGCGGGAAAGTTAGGTGTTGTTGGAGAAACCGAATATCAATACAGTGGTGGTTCTTGGAGCGTTGTTGGAACGTATGAGGATTCATCGGTGACTTATGAAATAACAGATGAAGACCCATCACCTTATGTTGGTCAAGAACTGTCAACCACATTTAAAATACCTTTTGTTGATATTGAAGCAATCGGATATGTTGAATTCAGAATCAGTGATAATAATGGTGGTAATTTACAAATTGCACTTAATACTGGTGGAATGACAGAATATCGTTATGAAGGTAGTGATTATTATCAAGGTACTGGAACAAATGATGGCGAGTATTTCTATCTATCTTTACCATCTGAAGCACCACAAAGTATTGTTATAGAAAACATTGGTTATTGGAATTCAACGCCAATACATCTTATTGTTGGTTCAAAGAGTATATCTGTTGAGTATGCTGAAAAGGCTGTTCCAAGTGTGAATGTTTATGCTAATGTAACAGAATTGGAAGCAACAACTTGTCCAACTGTTGGTGTTGGTCAATATGGCTTCGTTGGTAGTGATTTGTATAAGTATTTTACAAATGAAGAATGGAGTGGTGTTACTTATTATGAACCAAAAATGGTAGCATTCTATGGTGAAGGAAACCCAATGGTTGTTTATAAAAACGGAAACGCAGTGCTTTCACAATCTGAAACAAAGATAAGGAATGTTTCTCCAGTTTCAGTGTATGTTGGTGATTCTGTGGCATCTATTGGAGAAAACGCATTTAATGATGATTCATATCCTTATGAAAACTTAATAACAGCAGTTACATTCTCAGAAAATTCACAATTAACAAGCATTGGAGGAGATGCGTTCTATCAATGCTCTAGTATTACCTCAGTCACCATTCCAAACGGTGTAACGAACATTGGAGAGAATGCGTTCGCTAGTTGTTCTAACCTTACCTCTATCAGTATTCCAAGTGGCGTAACAAGCATTGGAGGTTTTGCGTTCAGCAATACACCTTGGTGGAACACTTATTCAGCAGACACATCACACCAATATGGCAATATTGTTTATATAAATGATGTTGCGTATTATAGTACTTCAAGTGCAATAACCTCATGCAATTTCAGAGAGGGTACAGTTGGTATTGGAGGTGCAGCGTTCCAAGCATGCCGTAGCCTTACCTCTGTTGCCATTCCAGATAGTGTAACGAGTATTGAAAAGATGGCTTTCGCTTATTGCTCTGGTCTTACCTCCGTCACCATAGGCAGTGGTGTAACAGAGATTGGAGAAAGTGCGTTCATTGGTTGCAAAAGTCTTGCATCCATTAATATTCCAGATAATGTAACGAGCATTGGAGAAAGTGCATTTAATGGTTGCTCTGGCTTGACCTCCGTCACTATAGGCAGTGGTGTGGCAGAGATTGGAGGAGATGCGTTCTATAATTCAACGAATGCATCCTTTACCATCAAGGCTTTAACCCCACCAACGATTATATCTAGTGCTCTTCCACCTCATAGTATTTTTACAAAAACAATATATGTTCCAGCAGCGTCTGTGGATACTTATAAATCAGCGAGTGTATGGAGCAGTTATGCAAGTAAAATTCAAGCAATTCAAGCATAAAATTAAGAAGAAGGTGAAATTCACCTTCTTTTTTTTTATATGTAATTATTCATGTTTATCATAGAATTTATTATAAAATATAATAAAATATCAATAAATATTCAAAAAATATAAATAAATATGAGCAGAACGAAAGGTTCGAAGAACAAGCCTAAAACAATGGGTGGTGTGAGCGTTATGAAATTTGAAAAACAGATTCAGAATGCCCCTATCACTAAAGTTAATGCCTTATATGACATTATTAACTTTGGTGAGGATAACTGTTACCCCTACAAATTGATTGACCTTTATAATACATCTGTAACTCATAGAGCATGTATTGATTATGCAGTTAACGCTATAATTGGTGAAGGTATAGATTGGGAACAAATGAATTTAAAAAATGGTGATATTCCAAATCCTAATTATTCAATGTCATGGGACCAGTTTGTTAGAGCATTGGCATTTGATTTCTGTCTTTATTCTTCTTTTGCATTTCAAGTAATTAAGAATAAAGATAATAAAACTTATTCATTTTTTCCACAGCCAATGGAAACTGTAAGACTTGAAGAAATGGATGAAGATGGAGTTATAAATAATGCTTATCTTTGCAAAGATTGGTCTGCTACGGGGAAGAATCCTCCAATTAAAATTCCTATGTTTGGTTTCCAAGAGGAAGAGGAAATTCCAATGGGAGTACCTTATCTGTTCTATTATAAGAGATATAATCCAGTTAATGCATACTATGGTCTTCCAACTTATTCTTCAGCGTTAAATGCCATTCTTGCTGAAGCAAAGTATCAAACTTATGATTTAAAAGCAATCATGAATGGCTTTACACCAGTTGGCGCTATAACTCTTCCAAGTGTTGAGACTGATGATGAAAGAAATGCCATTATCAATAACATAACGAATATGTTTACTGGAGAACAAAACTCCAATAATCTTGTCATAACATTCCGCAATAACATTGAGGATAAACCGATTGAATTTACACCATTCCAACAAAGCACAACCAATGTAAATCTATATGCAGATTCAAATGAAAGAACCATAAATCGTATCATGGCTGGTCATAGAATCAATTCCAAAGCATTAATTGGTTTTCCTTCTGATGATACTGGCTTTTCTGATGCTGGAAATTACATGGAAGAGGCTTATAGACTATATAACATCAATGTTGCCAATAATAATAGAAGAGAAATTCTCGATTCAGTTAACACAGCCTTTAAAGCCAATGGAGTGGATGTTGAGATTGTCTTAAAACCATTGAGATATAAGACAGATGATAGTGAGCCTTCAACAATATCAACTGATGATAAAACACAAGGACAAAAGTCAAAAGAAGATGATGTTGAGGAAAGAGAAGATAATACATTATAAATCAAATTTAAAATAATATGGGAAATATCATAAATAAGTCATTATTGGCAAAGTATTCACCTTTGCCAATCAATTATGATTTTAGTGAAATTATGAACTATGTTCCAGTTGCACAAGAAATATGGATTCGCCCTCTTATTGGTTCAGACCTTTTTGAAGAAATTGAACAGCAAGTGGAAGACAATAACCTCTCAGAAGAGAATCAAGCGTTGATGACAGAAGGTTTTCTTCTTCAATATCTTTCTTATGCAACTTGCTTGGAAGGATTGCCATTCATATGGACAAATTTCTGTGAACAAGGAATAACATTGGGAGAATCTGATAACAGCAAATCAATTACTCTTAAAGACTTAACTTATGTTGAGAATCATCTCAGAAGACAAGTTGAAGTGCTTAAGGATTCAGTTAAAAAGTATATCTGTGAACATTCAGACTACTTTACAAGTGCAGACTTTTGTGCTTGTGGTTGTTCAATCTGCAAAGATGAGAAAGGCAAACTCAATAAACCAAACCCAATGAAAGAAATATATAGCACAAGAAGAAAAAATACAAACTTAAAATAAAATTAAAACCTAGAAGATAATCTCTTCTAGGTTTTTTGTTTATATTGGTTCATAAGACCATTGAAAACCTTTATGTGTTTTTAAATTACCATTGCAACAAGCAGCAACATTACCATGATTAAAACCATTTCTACCACATTCCATTGTTGAATGCCATACTTTTACAAGTTCTCCAGCAAGTGTATATTGATAAACCTTTTTTGAACATTCAACGCTATGAAGTTCATCATTACATTCTTTGCAGCAAGGTTCTACATTATCTTCTGTATGAGGTCTACTATTATCAAGACGATTGCAACCTATAATTTGCCATCCTTCTTTGTCACAGTGAGCGCATTTTTGGGTAAAGATATTTTCCACAACCCACTTTGCTGTTAAGGTGCATTCACCCCTATTGTGTTTTTTATCCTCTCGTTTATAGGTTTGAACCAATCTTTGTGCTCTAGCCATTGGAGTTTTAAGGTACTCTTTGTTATACTGTTTCTTTTGTTCTCTAATCTTGTCAGTATTCTCTTGTCTATACTGTTTCATATATTCAGTATGTTTCTCTTTATTCTTTTGATAATAGAGTTTCATGTACTCTCGTCTCTCTTCTTTATTCATTTTATTTTCATGTTTAGGTTAGTAAAAGTTAATATATGCAAATATATATATAAAAATTTAAATAAACAAATTATGAGTATATTTTTTAATAATTCAAGTATAAATGATTGGGATTTCGGCAATAGTAATATTGTCAAGGTTTACCGCAATGGCGCTATGGTCTACTACAAGATAAGTGGTGAAAGTCCAACACCACCTACACCAAGTTACAAATGGCTTGCAACATATGATGGAGGTAGCACTTCTTCAGCAGAATGTGATGCAAGTTCTGCAATTACCCAAAATGAAATTTCACTTACAAACCTTGTTGAAATTGAAATAGGGTCATGTGTTACAAGTATTGGCTATGGTGCATTCAAAGGATGCACAAGTCTTACTAGTATAACAATTGGTAATGGTGTTACAAGTATTGGTAATTTTGCTTTTAATTATAGTCATGCAGAACTTACCGTTTTACCAACGACCCCACCAACGATTTCTACTAACTACACTAGACCATTTAATAGAAATTATTTGACAGCTATATATGTACCTTCAGAATTAGTTGATGTCTATAAGACGGATACTAATTGGAGTTATTATGCTTCTAAAATTCAAGCAATACCATAGATAAATAAAAAACCTCTCAGAGAAATGAATTCTGAGAGGTTTTTTATTGTCATCCTTAACAACTATCCATTGAAAATGGGATAAACGATTGTAGGGGTGTTTCCAGCGCTTCTAGAGGCATTTAACAACACAAAATGATACCACTTTTTGCAAAAGTAGAAATAAAAAACCAAATAAACAAATTTTTTTAATAAAAATGCCTCTAACTATCTTCGCAGACAACTAGAGGCTGAACACAATTTTACAATTTACAAAAAAACCAAAAAAGTTTTTTTACTTTTTAATATATTTATTCTTACAATTTCTCTTTGTATTGATTGACCAATTTATTATCTAATTGGTACTTATACTGCTTTCCATTATACGGAAACCAGTCAGTGAACTTTTTAACTGGTTTTCCATCCTCGAAACTCCAAAATTCATAACGTTTATAACAACTACTCATACTAGAAAGGCAAATCATCAAAATCGTTATTATTTGTGGTTGCATAAATAACTTGACAACCTTTCTTCTGGTTTCTTCTTCTTTGAAGTTCCAATACCAATTTCTCCAATTGGTCATCACTAAGACTTGTTAAATCGCTCTCAGAAGCCTTCTGTTGCGTTTTCTCAACGTTCCATGATACCTTGTCAGCAATAGGAAAAAGAGACGATTCTGAGACCTTTTCCAGAGGAACTTTGAGATATCTGTTTATTTCCTCCTTTTCAAGTGTAAGTAACCACTTTTCATCAACCCTTGAAGCACTTACCAATTTTCTATCAATAAGCGTTTGAATTGCCAATTCTATGATTTCAACATCCATATGCAACGCCTTTGACATCTGCTTTGGATAATATTTGAACTGAGGCATTGATTGCCATGATACCAAATAAAATAAAACCTTAAAAACTCTTGGTTCAAGCATGCATGCAAGTTGGTTTGAAATGTAAATTCTTTTCTCGTTTGCCATAATATATAATAGATTTAAATTGTTAGTTATCCTTGAAAAAAAACGCCTAGTCCCATTTTCGCAAACACCTAGGCTTAATTAAGCGAATTCTAAAACTTTTTTCACAAAGCAAAGATATTAAAAAAAAATGAAAAAAACAAATTTTAAAGGGATTTTTTTTAAAAAAAGAGTCCCCCAACTTAGCCATGATTGACTAGTTGGGGGCATATAATAGAATTTTATCAAGAAGGTCAAGAAAGTTCATACTTCCATTGAAAGCCTTTATATTTATTTAATTTACCTCTCTGTAAGTATCTTTGTCTGTCGTACTCTTTTCTTTCTTCTTTAGTCATGTGTTTTTCAATTATTAGGTTTGAAATAAAAAAGGGGAATTGATGTTTTGTTTACCAATTCCCCAAAAAAGAACATTAATTTAAATTTGTATTTTATGGCAAAAAAAAGTATTTTAAATGCTTTCTAAAAGTTGTTGCAAATATCTCTTTTCTAATATTGTTCTTTGTTTGCTTTGCTGCCTCCATACTGGAGTTAACTTTGTAATGATAAATGTTTTTAATTCTTCTATCTTTTTCTTTTTTCCTCTCCCAAAGTAAAATCCTTCGTCCTCTTCTTCATCATATTCCTCTTCAACAATTGGAAGTTTGTTTATTTCTTCATCAGTTAGTTTTGTTAGGGAATAGAAATAGCCTTGTTTTGAGATTTTTTTGTTACCACTGAGTATTCCCCTTGCTGTTGCTACTGATTCTTTTGCTGCTTTGGCGGCTGCTGTTATTGTGTCAAATTCCCCTACATATTCTCCATTTTTATATAGGAAAGTCTTTTTTATAATATCAGTCCTCACTTTTGTTCATTTTGTTCTTTTCTAAATTAGTTTGTATAATACCAGTCAGAGTTTTTAAAATGGTGTCCATCAATCATCCTCTGCTTTGAAAGTATACTTATTTTGTGTTTTGAATTTTCCTCTCTTCATTTTCTCTAAATTCTCGTACCAATTCGTCAAATTTTGACCAGTTTATTTTTCCTTCGCCTCGTTTTTCTGCTTCTTGTATCTCTTCTCTTGTTAGGTATAAATCATCTTCTGCTGTGTCTCGTTCCAGTGTTTTTGTGCGTTTAAGATAGACATTGAATATTCTTTGTGCTTGTGTTAATAGAAGATTTTGTTTTTCTTTTTCAAGTTGTTTTTTCTTTTCTAATGCTTTTTCTTTTTTTAGTTGCTTTTTTATATGTCTTCTTGTTTCATCTTGAATCTTTTTGATTTTTTTTCTTTCCAATTCTTTTTGTCTTTGTTTTTTATCTTTTGACAATTGAAATAGTTTGTTTAATTTTTCTTCGTTTTTAATCATGACTTTCCTTTTTATATAAATATTAGTAAGAATTGAAAAGTTCTTGTTTCTAATGCAAAGATATAGATTTTTTTTTTATTTTCCAAATATTTGAATGTAAAAAACGATTGTAAAAGATGGTTTTTTCTTAAAAATGGTTGGTTTTGAAATCATGTTTTAAAATCCTTTTTTTATTTGTTTTAAAATGTCGTTTTTTAAAATCATTTTTTAAAGACGATATTTAAAAGATGGTTGTTTTTATATATGGTTGTTTTTTATTTATGGTTGTTTATCACAATAAAAAAACTGTTTATGCTTAGCACACTGAGAATAGATTTCCTCTCTCTTAACAACCGTATAGACACAGTTCTCCCCTATAGTGGGGCATCAAAAAAAAGTCTTAAAAAAAAACTTTTATTTTGATATTCAGATTTTAACTTCAAAAGACTGAGTATCTAGCCCATCTATAGGGTTTACCTACTGTACCTATAGAGAATCATTTCCTCAAGACAACAATGATTAAGTCTTTCTATCGTCATTATCCTTTCGACCCTATCGGCGATACCTCAGTTCTATTTGAACCTACTAGCCGACTTCTGAACTTGGTTGTACTTATTTTCATTTGGTCTTCCAAGTTGACACCCAGTTATTTGCCTAACTATATTGGTGGGTCTTGTGTTCATGCTTGAGCACCTTTCGAATGAGTTTCCTCTCTCTTACTGCAAAGATATAGTTTTTTTTCCAGAAAAACAAATTTTTAACTGGTTTTTTTATATCTTTTTATAATAAATATATCATCCAAATAAAAAATGAACAAATATGAAAAGTTTTTTTTGTTAAATGATGATTTTCTTGACATATATCAATTTATGTATTTTTTTGTGTCTTAAAATTTGGAATTTAAAAATATTGTCTATATCTTTGCCCTACAACGAAACAATAAATCAAAAATATTAACTTAAAACTATTAAAGAAATATGGCAAAAATTACTTTTAATGTGAATGACAGTTTTAAAAGCATGTTAGATGAAAGTTATAACATGTTTATTACTGACTATTTAATGGATGTTGGTGAAAGATGCGTAGGTAAAGATACTAATACTTTAATTGAGTTAAATAAGGCTGCTCTAGTAACACTTAAACGATTGTACAAAAAACTAACAACTTGCACAGTTAGATGTACAATTGATACCAATAGTGACGAATTTAAAATGTTTGATACTTATATATGTTATGTGGTTGACAAAATAGCAGAAGATTTCTTCACATTTAATAGAGAAACACTTGTAATTCTTAGAAATGCACTAATTTCTTCAATTCTTCACTCTACTAGGAATAGACGAGGGTACATTGATAAAGTTGATGAACTCATAAGAGAATCTGAAGAGAAAACGATTTAAAAAAATGTTAAAAAATTTGGACATTTAAGAAAAAAATCATATATTTGCATTAGAACGAAGCAATAAATCGATAGTATTAACTTAAATTATTAATGAAATGGAAAGAATTCAGTGGGAGTGGCAAGAAAGTGCAAATATGGCTTATACTCATAACGCAGAAGAAATTGTAAAAAACAAAGAGTTTTTCTTTGAGGTAAACCAAGCAGAGAAAGATTACATTGAAAGTCACATGAAAGAGTTGGACGAATGGTGCGAAGAATATTTTGGTGAAAAGCCACACACCGTAAAATTTGAAGACTCTTGGAATGGTGTTGAGAAATGCTTTGATTGTGAATGCTATTTTGACAATCCCTCTTTGCCTTTAAAATCTTAAATTTCTATCCTTAAGAGTATTAATTTTAAAACGAAATAAACAATGAATAAATTAGATGAATTTTATGCAAATTTGGAACGAGACCTCAAGGTTTTTGAGGAAAAGTTAGACAAATGGAATCCGACAAAATATGAAGCGAAACGCCTCAAAGGACAGTTAGAACAAACACTTAGTTCACTAAAGTTGACTAATGGTAAGAAGACTGGTTGTGACAATTATACTATGGATAAAATGAAGTATGATTTTCTTAAAGACAATTTATCATAAGCAATAGCATTATGGATGTGAATAGATTTAAAAATGCAGAAGGAAGAATCACAGATTCAATGTCACAAGGCTATTCAACAAGGTTACAGAAAGTGGAATTGACCATATTGTATCTTTTTTTTTACTAATAATTGCCCCATCTAGCATTAAATAACTAGATGGGGATTCTTATATCTATACAAGATTGACATCATTCAACAATGCAAGATATTGATGCAGAGTTGCAACAGACTTTCCAGTTTGAGTCGCTAACTTCAATAAATTGACATTTGGTTTTTGAATCTCAGCCATGATATAGGAATGACGATAAGCATAATATCTACAGTTCAAATCAATGAACTCATAATTGCCACCCTCATAATTCTTTTTGGCAATAATCTCATTCACCTCCCTAAACCAATTCAACAATCTATCAGTGTTATGCGTATACACACTATTAACCCTTGCCTTATAATTATCACCTCTAAAGCCATTCATCGTAGGAAGAAAATATTTCCCCTCATTGAACATCAACATGGTTCTAATTAATACATTGGATAATAATGTGTTCTGAGGAAGCCTTATCTTAAAAGGTTGCTTTGTCTTAGTTCTTAAACCATCAATCGCATAATAAAAAGAATCAGAAATTGATACACTCTTTATACTACTCTTCTCCAATAGACTAACATCCAAAGGTGCAAGACCACATAAATAATAACCAATCACAAACAAATAACGAGCATATAAATCACTCTTTATATCTAGCAATTCTTCAATAACACCATCCCTATATGTCCAATTGTCATTTGACTTTCTAATAATAATAGAATCAATGAATAATTCAATCATCAAATCCATTGTCTTTGCATTGATATATAATTCATTCTTTCCATCTTTATATTCCTTCCAAAATTTCCAATCCTTAAAAGGCTCTTCATTTATAATTCCCTTACCCTCACAATAAGTACATAAAGCCTTTAATTTGGTTAAATACTTGCGAATTGTAGCAGAAGATAAAGAACCTTCAAGATACTTTGCAAAACGCCTCACAAGACCACTATCAATCTCATTAATCAATATGCTCTTCTTACCAACAAACTTCAATAAATGACCATACATCGCAATCCATTGATACTTTGTTCCTCCTTCAATTGCTCTGTCATGAATATAAGCCTCAATAAGCCCCCATACATCGTTTCTAACAACCTTTTTCTCCTCACCCTTGGAAAGTATCATCTGAGGTGTATAATCCTCTCCTAAAGCAATAAATCTATCCCTCTTCTCAATTGCCTCATTCTTAAATTTACGAAGTTGCAAATTGATTTGAGTATAATTGGGATATCCTTTCTTGATACATTCATTCTTCTTATCCCATTGATTAAGAGGACATGAATATCCAGTACTCTTCTCCTTCATTCCATTAAAACTTACTCTCAACATGATAGGATGAGAACCATCACTCAAAACCTTGTTTGTTCTTAACACAAGTTTAATAACTGCAATCTGTACTTTCATAATAAATATATTTTTAAATTAACTAAATATTTGGTGTCATTGTTGGTGCAATTTATTTTCTTTCTGGGTGCAAATTTAGGTCTTTTAAAATTTTTCACCAAATATTTTTAGTTAATTAGTGTTTATCGAGGATGAGAATAAATTAAAAATAAAATATTTTTTTTAAATTTGTGTCCTTAAGGGGAAGAATATTACCATTGATAATCAATTAGTTATAACAATGGTGCAATCTACAGTGTAATTTTTTTTTAAAATAAATCTATTTTTTTTCGAATTTTTGAAAAGTTCTGGATATTTATTATTAGAAAACAAAATGAATTATGGAATTACTAATAATAATTATTGGAATTGGATGTATTATATTCCAGTTAGATAGACTAACACACAAAATTACAAAAAATGCATGAAAAACACAAATTACACTTTAAAACAAGAAGAAAAAGATTATCTTTTATTAGAAGGGTTTAATAGTTATTTAAATCTAAAAGAATTGGGAAGATGCCCAGAAAAACACACAACAGATGCAAGTGGATATACAACAGATGGTAGATATATATCAATTGAATTAAAACAAAGAAAACAAACCATCACCAATAATCTAACAATTTCTGGACTCACAACTGAAGGAAAGGTATATACAGCCTCAACAATTTATATTGAAGCACATAAAATTGGTGACATGCTGCTGGATTATTTATGCGAGGATAAAATACCTTTGTATATCAATTTTTTAGAGGATGGTTATGTTATACTGTTTAACTTAACAAAACTCAAGCACAGACCAAATAAAGTGGCAAAAAGGATATATTCAAAGTTATATCAAGGCTTTGAATTGGCAAAGAGGGAAGAATTAAAAATAGAAGATGCTTGGATATATCTATTAAAAAATAATAATTATGAGTTAATACACAAACCTTAAATGAGAGACCATGAGAGATTTTTACAACATATAAATGATAACTATGAACTGGTTAAAACCAAACTCAAGATGTTATGCGGAAGAAATAAAATGAAATTTGATGAAGATTTATACCATGAAAGTATGATTAGATGTTATAATGCCATTGTAAAGAAAGGAAAATTAAATGATAATTCCAGTTATGGTATTGAAAGTTATTTAATTCGTTCATTCTTCAATTTAATCAAAGAAACGAAAAGAAGTGCAATAAATTCAAAAAGGGATAACAACATTACCTCAGATAATATCAATGATGTGTATGAAATCTGGTATAATGCCAATAATAATACATCTAGATTAAAACTTATTAATGACCTCTGGATTGACTTTGCAACACTATATATCATGCATAAAGTTGAGAAAGAATTTGACAATGAATATTTCTATCTATTCAAATTGAAAACATTGTGTGATTTAACATATAAACAAATTTCAAATAAAACGAATATCAAAAGTTGCAGACAAAAGATTATAAGTGTGAAGTCATGGGTTAAAGCAAATATAAAGAAGGAAGAAATAAGTGCAGCCTTTTATGCGCAATATAATAATTTAATATAATGTTAGCAGTAAAGTTTTTATTATTAATTTTTAGTGTATTTCTAGGATATACATTGGGATATATTTTAACTGAAACCAAATATAGATTGGGACAATATCCATTCTTTCAATTTAAAGCATTTGAATGTAGAAAATGTTTATCAACACATATTGCATGGGTTACATCAACCTTTATTTCCCTACTTTTTGGCGATTGGCTCATGTTAATAATGGGATTATTCTTTGCTGGATTCCTATTTTTAGGATTACAGATTGACCAAAAAAAGAAGACAGTAAAGATGGAAGATTATACCAAATATTTCAAAATAAAAGAATAAAAATATAATATTATGAATTGGACAGATGAAACCATTAAATTTGTAGAAAAAGCAATTGAATTACGAAATAAAGGATATTACATCGATGGGAGACAAGTCACTGAAGTGTATAACAAAATATTGAATAAATCTGTAGCACCAACATCATGTGGTAGTTGCATTCGGATTCGCATTAATGAACTAGAGAGTGCTTTGAATGAATACAAGAAGCAAGCAGAGTTAAGTGGTTTAACACCATCTGAATTATCAGTTGAACTAGATATTATTGAAGAGCAGATGGAAGATGTTAAAAATAAGATTAAAACGAAGAAAAATAAAAAGAAATAACGATGTTAGCAAAAACACATGGTGAGAAATCAAAGAGAGGAAGAAAGGCAAAGAAAACCCCAGCCTCTCTTGGTATGCCCACTCTAACTGAGAAGTATAACAAGGCTGATGCTCTAGTTTCGTTGGTTTATGTTGATATTGCCAATGGAATGAGTAGAAGTGACATCATTGAGAAGATTACCAATGGGTTATACAAGGGCATGGAGAAACCTTTGGCAGCAAGACAAGCGGCAAATTATTATAATGCTGGACTTGACCGTTTTGCTGTTGACTGTGATGTTGAGGCTGAGAAGTTACGGAACATGTTCTATGGGAGGTATGAAACCATTTTGGCTGAATGTATGAAGCGAGGTGATGTGTTTAATGCTAGAGCCACATTGGATTCTATGGCAAAGATATTCCTTGGTATTGATAAGAAGGAAAATAACATCCAGATTAATACAAATGGTGAAGGTATAACAATTAATTTTGGTTTTAATAATGATAAACAAGATGATGTTGTAAAATACGAAGAAATAAAAAATAAGAATTTGGAAAATTAACATATTTTCTATATATTTGCAAAAATATGTTAATATTATGTGTAGAGAGAATTTAATTGATTTTTCAAATTATGAAATCCATCAAGATGGTACAATTATAAGTAAGCATTGGAATAGACCATTAAAAGGCAGAAAACTTAAAGGCTATTTGCGAGTCAAATTAAAACTTATAAATGGTAAGCAAGAGGAATTTCAAATGCATAGAGTTATTTGGACTTATTTCAATGGAGATATCCCAAATGGCATACAAGTAAACCATATTGATGAGAATGGAACAAACAACGCATTAAACAACCTTAATCTAATGACACCTAAAGAAAACTGCAATTATGGTACAAGAAACTATAGAATGGCAGCAGCGCAATCAAAGATTGTATTACAAATAAAAAGTAATGGTGAAATAAAAGAATGGACTTCAACAGCAGAATGCGGTAGAAACGGATTTAATCAAGGTTCAGTTGCTGCTGCATGCAGAGGGGAATACTCCAAACAAAAACATCATTACAAGGATAGTGAATGGTATTATAAATGAATGTGAATTTCGACATAACACTCAGTAAATCCCAGCAGGAGGTTTGGGATTTAGTACAAGACAAAAGGTATAAGTTCATCACCGTTGTCTTTTCTCGACAATCGGGAAAGACGATTCTTATGCTTGTTCTATGTATTCAATGGTTACTAGAAAAGAACATGTCAATTGCATACATATGCAGAAACTTTGTCCTTGCAAAAAGACTTTATAAAGAACTTATAAGGGTACTACCAAAAGAGGTTATTAAGTCTGCAAATGGTAGTGATTTGATTATCGAGGGAAAAAATAATTCAACACTAACATTCTTCTCAGCAGAGCAAGGTGCATCATTGAGAGGTCAAACTTTTAATTACATGATATGTGATGAGTTTGCCTTTCATAAGCAAGAGCAAACTGATGGAACACATCTTTGGAATGATATTCTATCACCAACACTTAAAGCAAGAGGTAAGAAATGTATATTTGTTTCGACACCATTGGGAAAAAATAATATCTTCTATGAAATGTATCAAAGAGGATTATCTGATGAATATCCCAAATATACATCAATATTAAAAACGATATATGATGATGGATTTATCAAAGCAGAAGAGATTGAAGAAATAAAGAAATCAATCCCAGAAATATCTTTTAAACAAGAATATTTATGTGAATGGTTAGATGATGGTTTATCATTCTTTCAAGGATTTTCAGATTGTTTTGATATTGGTCTTTATAATAATAATTCCAAGTGCTGGATTGGCATTGACTGTAGTGGTGATGGTAGTGATGCCACAGTGTGTTCAAAAGTCAATGAGAGAGGCGAAATAGAGGTATTTGAGGCTATAGGAACACTTGATATGAAGTATAGGCAGATTGCTGATTATATAAACAAATCAAATCCAGTAGCAGTATATGGGGAAATAAATGGTCTTGGATTACCAATGCTAGAAGAAATAAAGAAATTAGTTAAGCGAAAATCAAACATATATGACTGGACAACCACAAATTCTTCAAAAGAGGAGATTATCAGTGACCTTGCTGTTGCAATAGCAAATAAGAATGTTCATTTCTTAAAGGATGATATGAAGACATATAATGAATTGGGAAATTTTGTTGTTACAGTATCAAAATCAAGGAAATTAACCTTTGCTGCAAGAGGAAGTGGACATGATGATAGAGTAATGGCTACTGCAATTGCTTATAAATGCAAGAATGATTTCAAGTATGCTGGAAAAATTAACGTAAATTTTGTTGCCACTGGTGCAAAATTATTCAGATAATATATTATTAATATGAAGAAAAAGGAAGAAAATGAAATAATTAATTTGGGTGAATGGAAATGCCCATCATCTTGGGATGAGATTACATTAAAGCAATTCGAAGAAATTGAAAAATACTATGAGAACAAGGATGAGGACTTTGATGTAAGGGATGTAATTCATATATTTTGCAATAAAACAAGGGATGAAATCAATAATCTCCCACTAGAAGTTCTTCAAGCAATAATGCAAAAGACAATATTTCTACAAACCCCATTTGAGACAAAGCAGCCATCAAATAAGGTTGAAATAAATGGTGAAACATATTCTGTTAATTTTCAAAATAAATTAAAGGTTGGTGAATATATTGCTGTTGATACATTAATAAAGAGCAATCCTCATAATTACAGTGGAATATTGGCAATATTATGCAGAAAAGATGATGAATTGTATGATTCCAAGTTTGAGAATGAAGTATTGGAGGATAGAATTAAGTTATGGGGAGAACAATCGGTGACAAAGGTGATGCCCATTGTAAGTTTTTTTTTGCATGTTTACGGGACATCTCTGATACTTACCCAATCGTATTCAAAGGTGGAGGAAGCAATAGACCTCACTCGCAAGGATATAGAGACTTTGCACAAAAATGGGGAAATATCAAAACGCTCTATGAAATCTGCGATGAAAAAATTGAAAAAGTTGGAAAGGTCTATCAAATGTATCTAGCAGATTACCTTCAATTCTTAAGTTACTTAATTGATAAAGCAGAAGCAGAGAAGGCTGAGGAAGATTTCCAAGAATTAAGAAGAAAAGCACAAAGAAGAGGCAGATAACCTCTATTTCTTCTGGAAACACCTCTAGAATCGTTTATCTCCTTTTCAGTGGATGGTTGTTAAGGTTATAATAAAACAAAGGCTTAAAAAGGATATTACTTTTTTAAGTCTTTTTTTATTTTTATTTGGCTCGAATTTTCATGTTTAAAACAAAAATAAATGAAATATGCTTAAAGACGTAATTAACATATTAAAAGATGTATCACTTCGCCATCGAGGTGTAAGGACATTCAGATATCAAGGAAATGATTTTAATAACGCTCAGAATAATCACAAGACTTACCAAGTCTATGTCGATGATGTATCATTGCATGAATTAAATATCACAACAAATATATTCAAGGCTCAATTTGAGGTATATATATTGGGTTTTGTTGATGATGATAATAGTGTTTTAGACGTTCAGAATAACGCTTACACCATTGCTGCTGATATATTGGCATACATTGATACAAAAGACGAATTTAAAGGCATTGTGAGTGTATATGACTACAGTATTTTGACATTGTCACACTACACTGATGATTCAAGTGCTGGTGTTAAACTATCAGTAACGTTAGAGATGCCTAATCCAGTTAATTTATGCACATTGGATGATAATTTCAATGATGAGCCTTATGAAGACGATGATAAAGACACACCAATTGATGTTCCAACTGAAGATATTGGTGAATTAACAATAAAGCCTATAAAACTTAAACGTTCAAGAACATGTTAGAACAAGTAATAATAGCATTTCGAGATGACATATTAGCCATTATTAGGGCTGTAATGAGTGGTGATGCTGGAATTAACAACAAAACTGGTTCTAATACCCTTGCTGATTCCAATTTAATTAATAGTTTAGAAGTGATTGCCACAGATGATGGTGATTTGGTGTTTGATGTAATGATGAATGATTACATTCAATACATTGAGAGTGGCAGAAGGAAGGGAGCGAAGTTGCCTCCTCCAGAACCAATCATAAAATGGGCAAAAAGGCATGGAATTCCAAGTGATAATGGCACAATCTGGGCAATCAGAAAGGCAATATCAAGGGATGGAATAAGACCCAGACCCATTTTTGAGCATGTTATGGAAGAGTTAGACAATAAATGGGATAATGAATGGTCAGATAAATTATTTGACCAAATAACAAAGATAATTGATGAATTTTTTAAATAACGATGACAGTAAAATATAACAATTTACCAGTTGGTGATGCTAAGAATTTGATTACATTTACTGATATTCCAAACATTGTGAGTGTGGAGGAATCTCAGAGTGGAACTTGTACTATTTATCAGTTGAACTTCAAGGGAGAATGGACATCCACATTAACCACACCTTGGTACATTAAAATTGATGACACTATCAGAAGTGTTAGCAGTTATCAAGATGCGTTAAACAAGAACTTTTTATACAAAACCAGTGGCAATGACAATAAAGTTACTGCTATGACTGTTGCAAATGCTTTAAGGAATTGTCCAAATGTGTTATCTTCATGGCGTATTGAGTACACTGGAGGTACGGATGTTTATCTTTACAACAGAGAGATTGGTCAAAATCTTTTTGAGAATTTTGAAACCAACATGCCATCAAGTATTTTTGAGTGCAATGTAATCCAGCAAGGTAGTGGAACGAGTGGTATAAAGAATAAGATTGGTGTTGATTTATATTTGGGTAATGATTATCAAACGACATTGACAAAGTATTTTTATAATGGTTATTGTGGATTTGATATATCTCCAGTACTAGCGACATATGCTGAAGAGGGAAAATCAAAGCCATATTCATTAAAAGTGTGGAAAACTGATGAAAATGGCAATTATACACCATTAAATACCATTTCAACAAACTATATTTCTCAAGGTTACATGGTTAACTTGGGTAATAAATATATGAAGTTGGGGAATAAGTTGCTTATTGCCCAGAACATGCATAGAGGAACAACAAAGAGTCAAGATAATGAATCAGATTTATATGTTTATGGTAATAGTATATTAATGTCAGTATATCGTCTTACCTCTGGACAAGAGACATTTACCATCACATATAAGAATTCTGCCTTTGACAATATTCACAGTGAACAAGTTGTAAAGACAATAGATGTAACAAACAGCAAACTTGTTGATTTGACATTTGACTTAGCAGATGAATATTATAAACAAGCGACTTATATTGATGTATATGTTAATTCAACGTATGAAACGATAAGATATGGTGTAATAAAACCAAAGAAGGCAACTGAGTATTATCAAAGAATATGTTGGCGTAATTCCTATGGTGGAATATCATTCTTTGATTTCACTGGTTCTCGTACTGAGACAAAGAATCTTGAAGTTACAACATATAACAAGAATATTTATGATTATTACACAAGTCAGATGGATGAATTGGAGAAGATTTACAATTCTCAAGTAAATTATAGTGTTACAATGAAGTCTCATATTGTTAGCAAGGATGGAAGTTATATTTTCAATGACCTCATGCAGTCACCAATGATATGGACTTATGTATCTGGTGCAGAGCAAGCGATAATCCTTGAGGATGTTGCAATAAATGAGATTGACAGCAATGATATTTATGAGGCTACAATAAGGTATCACTACAGCATGCCGATGTCAATAATTTAAAAAAAACATATAATTAGATGAATTATAAAAACCATTATATTGAACTTTTGGTAAATGGAGAAAAGGTTGAATTAGAGAGTCAAGATTCGCTTAATATGCGTTTCAACACTGTTTTATTTGACCCTACCAAGATTGCAGCCAAACGAGGCGAATATTCGTTTGAGTTTGAGGTTCCAGCAACGCCAAAGAACAATACAATATTCAATTATGCCAATAATTCAGCAGCAGAGAATAAATTTAACAAGAGATATAATGCATATGTTTATGCTGATGGAGATGAGATATTCAAGGGTTCTTTGACTGTTAACAGTTATGAAGATGGATATTATTCTGTGAATCTTGTTCAGATGAAAACCAACTCTGTAAGTGAGATTTTTGGCGATATGAGAATGAATGAGATTTCTTGGGAAATACCATTTTATGGGGTTAGAACAATGAATGAATACAATGCGAGTGGGGACAAGAAAATAATGTTTCCTCTAGTTAGTTATGGTGCATTTGCAAAAACTCCATATGAAGTTGTAGATGGTGACAAACATTACACTAGCAAGTTTGTAATGGATGAATGGAATCGCTGGTATATGCAAGACTTTTATCCTTCGTTAAATGTCATGGAAACGATGAAAAAGGCATTTGAGACCAAGGGTTATACTGTTGGTGGTGATGCTTTGACAGACCCTTTGATTGGTGATATTTTTGCATCAACGAACCTTGCAAATGAGCAAGTTCCACTATATAACATTGGACAAAAGGAGATTGGAAAGGTTAATTTGAGTGTGGCATGGCAACCTCATGGTGATGGCTATCCCCAAGATTTGAAATATCCATATTTAAGAGTTGGAGGAAATATAGGAGTAGGATGGGATGGAGAAAAACACTGTGTTACGATTACTGAAAGTCATCAATATAACTTTTCTTCTATTCAATTATACAATATGCTTAAAGATGGCAGTGTAACAGCGAGGGAACAGCCAGAATACCTTTATGACAGTGGTGAAGGAGTGATTGTTATTCCAGCGAGTGGATATTATAGGATTCATCTTGATATATCATCATGGTTAAGTCAAAATACTTCTTTATATGCAACTCAATGGACAAGACGGGGTGGTGGTGACCCACAGAAGACAGATAGTGTGGAAATTCCGCCAAATTTCTTGGTAACAATGCCATTGGAAATTCAACTTGTCAAGAATTATGATGATAATGTTGAGTTGATAAAGGGTAAGGACAATATGGATATAGCAAATGGCATTCTTGATGGAAATTATACAAACTATTATTGGTATGAAGCATGCTTTCCACATGAAAAACTCGGTTATTATTATCACACAATTGGTGGTGATTATCAAGGTGGTGTTCCAACGGTTCCAGATACATTAACAGCACAAAAAGACGCTATTGATTATGTTAATCCACATGGCAAATTATACAAAGAAATGGACTGTAGGACGATAAGCCAAGTAATGCATGTAATAGATTGTCAGTCAAACCACTTGATGGGATATGACCCAGTGGTGAATCCAAATTTCATAATGGGTTTCTCTTCAATGGGTCGAGTAAATGAAGAAGGTGAAGATTGGTCTTCAGCGCATGGTGGTGTTGCAAGTGTCATTAAAAATGGAAAATCTTGGAGCGTTTTATCTGGAGCAAAGAACCAACTCTTCTATACTTGGGGCAATCCATTCCAATGGAATCCAAATCCACAAGGAGGTGTTAACTTCAGAATAACTCAAGGAGATATGTCTGGAGGTCTTGATGCCATTGTCCATCTTGATAAGGGTGATATATTGAACTTGTTTGCAATTCACAGAGATTATTCAAATTATAATGGCGAATCGTTATGGTATTCAACCTATATTAATGCAAATCTAGAAATTGAAGCAGTATCTCCAAAAGATTATGATACATTAAGGCAGAACAATGAATTGGTATGGGATGAGACAGACCAAAAATATGAAAGTGCAATGAGGTCTAAATTTGGTTTCCCAAGAAAATTGCAACTAGGTGAGTTTATGAATAAGGAAACCAAGGTTAGTGATTGGATTGAAGGTATAAAAAATGCATTTAATCTAGAAATCGTACAAGATGGCAATAACATATTTATAAATAAAGTTAAGACCCTTGAAAATCATTCCAATGGCGTTGTCGATTTAAATGATAAAATTAACATTAAAGATGCAAAATTTGAAAAGATAAATTATCCATCTTCAATGTCTGTTAAATACAAAATCGATACAGATGAATGGGGGTTTGAAAGAAGTGCTGTTGCTGCTGCTGGTAGAGAAACCATTCTTGACGAAAAGAATTGGAAAGATTGGGGAGATAGTGGCTATACAAAGATTATTCTCAACACTGATGAATATGTTGCCTCAACATCAGATGTAAGTTTGCCATTCTCATATACTTGGTATGATGCATTTTCGTTTAGAAATCCAGATGGCTCATGGCAAGCAATAAATATTCCAGTCATAAGTAAATATTCATACATGATTGATGGTTATAGTTACAATGAATCTAGAAAACATAATGGATATGGGCAAGCACAAAGATTTTGGTTCTCTCCAAAACCTCTTGGAACTTATGTATGGACAAAGAATATTCCTTCAGAGCAAGTATTTATTTATTTGCCACAGAGTAGCAAGGATGGCATTGATTTAAGTTATAAGGCAAATGGTTCTGAAACGCTTTTAACTCAATTATTTAACGAAAAGGCATATTTATCATCAAATATTGTTGAATTGGATGTATATTTGAATTCTGACGAATATAACAGAATTAGAAATGGCTCATATGTGGCAGTTGATACAGATGTATTCATACCACTTGAAGTGGAAGGTTACGACCCTAGTGGAAATGACACCACTTCATTGAAACTAATGAAAAAAATATAAAATTTAATAAAGACCTAGAAGATATTCTCTAGGTCTTTTTTTTCATGTTTAATAAAAATTATTAAGATGGCACAAACAAAAACATATCAAATTACCATTAATGGTGTAAAGGAATCTATTGAAGTAGTAAACAAACTTAATAATTCTCTTAAGGCTGTTGATGAGAAGATACAAAAAATAGGGAATAGTAGTGTTAAGGTGAATGCATCTAGTGGAGGCTCTAGTGGTGGAGGCTCTAAGTCTTCATTGTCTGAGGAAGAGAAATTAGCGAATCAGATTGCTCAGACTGATGCAAAGAGGGCTGCATATAGCAAAGAAATCTATCAGAGTTATATGGCTTCAAAAGATGCATTAAAAGAAACTCTTGCTGACCAGAATCAATTGGCAGCATCACAAAGATTGCAACTTGACCAATATAGCAATACAATGCAAGGTATAAAACAACATCTTGCAGACCTCAAGACAGTGATTAACACCACAGACCTTGGTGATAGTGAAGGAATTGAGAAGATGACTGCTGAGGCTAATGAATTGACCAATAAACTCAAGGAAATGGAGGAAGCATATGGTCAATTCGGACGCAATGTTGGTAATTATAAGAGTGCTGCTGATGGTTTTCAGAAAATCAACATTGAAGTTGGAGGTGCTACAAGAGAATTTACAAGTGCAAGAGATGCTTTGAAGACCCTTTCCAACGAGTTGAAGACAATGGCAATCAATGGTGAGCAAGGAACTGATAAATTCAAGGATTTGCAGAATGCTGTTGCGAAACTGTCTTCAGAAATGAAAGATGCCACAGTATCTTCTCAAGCGATGGACAATTTGCTTGATACTTTGAAATCGTTTGGTTCAATTGGTCAAATTACTCAAGGATTTTCTGCATTATTCGGGTTTGATGATTCAGAGATTGAAAAAAGCATTCAAAAACTTGTTGCTTTGCAGAATGCAATGCAAGGTTTGGAGTCTATTCAGCAACAAATCAAGTCTGGAGAAGGTATTGGTGGATGGATTAAGGAATCCAATGCAGCCTTGGACAAATTCGTTGATAAGTTGCT